>BNJU01002477.1_pt1 | contig 248427 bp, 295 predicted proteins | sample 8539281 | NCBI WGS metagenome assembly BNJU01 (sample SAMD00202456, study PRJDB9452) | human saliva metagenome | isolation source: human saliva | place: Japan | reverse complement strand
ACAAGTATCAACCCAGTTGTCTCAAGTAGGAACAGTTCTCTATGTTGAGTGGGGAGGAGTCTGCTCAACAGATTAAACTCCGTGCAGAGCGCTTGGGTGATATCGACAGTGAGTTTTATCTCTATGCTGAGACCAATATGCAGAGCGTTCGTGCAGAAGTCGAACGTATCCAGCCAGATTTCCTTATCATCGACTCAATCCAGACCATCATGTCTCCGGAGATTTCAGGAGTGCAAGGATCTGTTTCTCAGGTGCGTGAGGTGACCGCTGAACTTATGCAGCTGGCTAAGACCAATAACATCGCCATCTTTATCGTGGGGCATGTGACCAAGGAAGGAACCTTGGCAGGTCCTCGTATGCTGGAACATATGGTGGATACGGTACTTTACTTTGAAGGGGAACGCCACCATACCTTCCGTATCTTGAGAGCAGTCAAAAATCGTTTTGGCTCGACCAAATGAGATTGGAATCTTTTGAGATGCAGTCAGGTGGGCTAGTTGAAGTTCTTAATCCTAGTGAGGTCTTTCTGGAAGAACGTTTGGATGGGGCGACTGGTTCGTCAATCGTTGTGACTATGGAAGGGACACGTCCGATTCTTGCGGAGGTGCAGGCCTTGGTGACACCGACTATGTTTGGGAATGCCAAGCGAACGACAACTGGTCTTGATTTCAATCGTGCTAGTCTGATTATGGCTGTTTTGGAAAAAAACGTGCAGGGCTTCTCTTGCAAAAATCAGGATGCCTATCTCAAATCAGCTGGTGGTGTCAAGTTAGATGAGCCTGCCATTGACTTGGCAGTTGCAGTTGCTATTGCTTCGAGTTACAAGGATAAACCAACCAATCCCTCAGGAATGTTTTGTAGGAGAGCTTGGGCTTTGACGGGAGAGATTCGACGCGTGAATCGTATCGAACAACGGATCAATGAAGCTGCTAAAGCTTGGATTTACAAAAATCTATGTACCAAAAGAATTCTTTAACTGGAATCAAGCCACCTAAGGAAATTCAGGTGATTGGGAGTGACGACTATTCAGGAAGTCTTGAAAAAAAGTTTTCTCTAATCGTTTTACTCAGGTTTTAGATGACTAATTATTTTATTGCTAACAATTATTAAAACAAGGAGGAATTTCTGATGAAATTTTTCTATGGACAGTCACATGCAGTTTCCTTTGGTAGAGTTGTCACTCAATCAAGGAGAAACAGTCTTTATCCAGCGTGGTAGCATGGTCTACCATACACCCTAATGTAAGTCTCAATACCCAGCTCAATGCTAGCGGATCTGGTTTGGGACGTTTTGTCAAAGCTGTAGGGGCGTTCAATGGTTTCTGGTGAAAGTACCTTTATCACTCAAGCTGTTGCTGAGTCTGACAACAGGAATCTTGCTTTAGCACCAGATACTCCTGGTCAAGTGATTGCTCTTGAGATAGGGTGAAAAAGCAATATCGATTGAATGATGGAGCCTTTCTAGCTCTTGATGGTACAGCTTTCTATACAATGGAGCGCCAGTCTATTGGGAAAAGCTCTGTTCGGAGGGCAAGGCGGTCTCTTTGTGATGACTACTCAAGGTCAAGGAACTCTTTTGGCCAATGCTTTTGGTTCGATTAAAAAAATTGAACTACAAAACCAAGAAGTAACGATTGATAATGCTCATGTGGTGGCTTGGAGCCAGTCTTTGGACTATGATATTCACCTAGAAAATGGTTTCTGGCAGTCTATTGGTACAGGTGAAGGAGTGGTGAATACCTTCCGAGGGTACTGGTGAGGTCTATGTACAAAGTCTCAATCTTCAAAGCTTTGCAGGTTCTCTTAACAAGTATATCCAAAAAGGTTCATAATAATAAAAAAACTAGGACAGAAACCCAAGCTAGACGCTGGATGTATCTGTCCCAGTTTTTTTATATGAAAGTTGACAGCTGACAAGACAAAGAAAAGATGGTAAGATAGGAGATAAATAATTTGGTGTTCAAATTATCTGGCAGACTAGAAAGTGAGTTGTCATGTCCTATTTTGAAAATTTTTTAAAAGCCAATCAAGCTTATGTAGAACTACATGGAGATTTGCATTTATCCATTAAACCCAAGACCAAGGTTGCAATCGTAACTTGTATGGATTCGCGTCTACACGTTGCGCCAGCTCTAGGGGTTAGCTCTAGGGAGATGCCCATATTTTACGGAATGCGGGTGGTCGAGTGACGGACGATATGATTCGTTCACTTGTAATTTCCCAACAACAAATGGGGACAAGAGAATTGTGGTTCTTCATCATACAGACTGCAGGGGCTCAAACCTTCAATAACGAGGATTTTCAAGAGCACCTAAAATGTGAATTGGGAGTTGATGTATCTGGGCAGGATTTTTTTACCGTTTCAAGACATCGATGAGAGTGTCCGAGAGGATATGAAAGTTGTTGCGAGAATGTCCATTAATTCCAGATGATGTCATAATTTCAGGAGCTGTTTATGATGTAGATACAGGTAGTATGAGAGAGATATACTAACTTTCTATTGAAAAAAGCTTCTGGAGTAGCATGAAGTAGGATGAGAAGGTTGACAAGTTTTACCTTTAATATCACTAATATAAAATAGTATAAGATAAGAGTATAAAAGTCTACTCTTGTCTTATTTTTTTATTGAAAAAAATCAAGAAAAAAAGCGCTACAATGGTAGATGGAAAAATGTTGTGAAAAAAATACAAGTGATACATAAATACTGGAGAAATCATGTCTTTTTCTGATTTAAAAGCTGTTTGCCCTTTCTTCAAATAGAGAATTGGCAGAGCGTGTGGCGCAAGAAATTGGGATAGAATTGGGAAAATCGACTGTTCGTCAATTTTTCAGATGGAGAAATCAAGTTAATATCGAAGAATCTATCCGTGGGAAAACATGTCTTTATCTTACAATCAACTAGCTCACCTGTAAATGACAATCTACTAGAGATTTTTGATTATGGTTGATGCTTTGAAACGTGCCAGTGCAGAATCCGTCAACGTTGTAATGCCTTACTATGGTTATGCGCGTCAGGATAGAAAGGCTAGAGCGCGTGAACCAATCACTGCAAAACTCGTGGCAAATATGCTTGAAGTAGCTGGAGTAGATCGTTTGTTGACAATTGATTTGCACGCTGCACAGATTCAAGGATTCTTTGATATTCCTGTTGATCACTTGATGGGTGCTCCTTTGATTGCGGATTACTTTGAGCGTCGTGGTATGGTTGGTTCTGACTATGTTGTTGTCAGTCCAGACCATGGTGGTGTCACTCGTGCTCGTAAATTAGCAGAATTCTTGAAAACTCCGATTGCGATTATTGATAAACGTCGTAGCGTAGACAAGATGAATACTAGTGAAGTGATGAACATCATTGGTAAGGTTGAAGGTAAAACTTGTATCTTGATTGACGATATGATTGATACAGCCGGAACCATTTGTCACGCGGCAGATGCACTTGCTGAAGCTGGAGCTGTTGAAGTTTACGCAAGCTGTACACACCCAGTTCTTTCAGGGCCAGCTATGGAGAACATCCAAAAATCAGCGATTAAAAAAATTGGTTGTTTTGGATACTATCTACCTACCAGAGGAACGTTTGATTGATAAGATTGAGCAAATCTCTATCGCTCATCTTTTAGGCGATGCAATCATCCGTATCCACGAAAAACGTCCTCTTTCTCCATTGTTTAGTATCGAGAAAAAAATCTAACAAATTCGTTGGTTCAGACAAAACTCCTAACAAAGTGCTAGAACCCTTGGGGAGTTTTCTTAATAGATTAGAAAAAATGTGAAAATCTCACTAATTGTTCGTTTTTAGTCTATGTTCTTCCGTAATCCTTCGAGAATATTTCTTGATTTTTTTAAAAGATATAATAAATTTTACTCATTTTTTTACCAGAAAATTTTAAAAATAGTTTTTAAGAAATAGCTGACAACTTAAATATATGTGATATAATCTGATTAGTGAGGTAATCCCTCATGAAAATAAAAATTTTAAAAAGAGGAGATAAAAACAATGAAAAAAAGTTTTATTATCATCAGTAGCTGCACTTGCAGTATTGCATCAGCACCAGTTTTTGCGAATAACACATGGATCAGCACTACTCATGTCAGACGACAATGCTAAGTCACTTACAGCAGACGACATGTTCACAAACGAAAAAGATGGTCTTACTGACAATAAAGACGGTCTTAACAATGTTGATGCTGGATCAACTAAAGACAAATTTAAAGCAGCTGGTGAAGAACTAAAACCTGTACCAGGTAAACCAGGTGAATTTGTAGTTAAAGGCGCACCTAAAGCAGACGCTAAAAAAGCAGACGCTAAAGACGCTAAAGACGCTAAAAAAGCTCCAGCAGCTGCAGGTCAAAAAGCTCTTCCAAAAAAACAAGTGCAGTTAAATAATTCATTTGTTTAATGAAGTAACCAATCACTGAAACTTGGTTTCAGTGATTTTTTTAGTAAAAAAAATAATGAGGGAGAAAATAATGAGTGAACATTCTAGGATAAAAATCACCCATTGGTAAAATAATAGCTTCCATTCTTACATTCGTTGTCATTGTTTTTGGAGGTCTCTTTGTTTATAATAGCTTCCTAGCTCCAAAACCAGATAAAACAAAATAATGTTACTGATGTAAAAAGTTACTCAGGAAGCTCCTAAGCAGACCTATACTGTTAGTGCAGAAGAAAAAGGAATATCTCGCTAATAAATTTAAAAGGCTTGCTCACAACAAACTCTGAAAACAGTTGGTTATGTATATATTCCTGGCACACAGTTAGATGAACCGGTCGTTCAAACAACGGATAACGCAACTTATCTAGATAAAAACGTTTGAAGGTGTGCATCAACCTCTAATGGGAGCAGTCTTTATGGATGCTGATAACAAGAAGGATTTTAGTGATCGTTTAACATGGTTATTTGGTCACGCTAGAGGAAAGTAAAGTACCTGACCATCGTATGTTTAAAGACGTAAATTACTTCAGTAGTCAAGATTATTTCGATAAACATCCTTATGTAGTCATTGAAACGCCGGAAAGAAAGTACTATTATGAAGCCATTGCAGTGGTTATAGTTCCAGAAACAACAGCGTTTTATCGTACTTCTTTTTGAAGATGACGCGGATTTTTGAAAAAGCAATTGACAGCTATTTATGACGAGGCAAAAGTTAAGAAACCAAATGTTAAGGTGTCTCAAAAGATAAATATATGGTTCTGTCAACTTGTCTTGAAGAAGATGATACGATTCGTACAAATATTTACCTTCGACAAATTCCTGATTCAGAGATGACTGACTTTGTCAAACAACATGGTGAAGAACTTCAGTATAAACCAACAAGATAATAAAATTAAAAACTATATGAATCCTCTTAAAAATTAAATGAAATAGTTTAATTTTAGGGAGGATTTTTGATTTTGATTTTGATTTTTATAGTAAATTTCTGCAAGCCTTTTCAAAATGTGCTATACTGATGAAAAGGAGGGTTTTTATGACTCAAAATTTATTAATCCAAGTGATGGAGTGGTCCGTCAGTATCTAGCAACCAGTAAAACTCTAGCTGTAGTAGGCTTATCCGATCGTGAGAAACAACTAGCAATCGAGTGACTAAAGAAATGCAGGCTCGTGGCTATAAAAAGTTATTCCAGTTAACCCTAAAGCTGCAGGTGGCGAGATTTTTGGGAGAAAAAGGCTTATGCTAGTCTAGCTGAAATTCCTTTCCCTGTAGATATCGTTAATGTCTATCGTCGCAGTGAATTTTTACCTGATGTAGCACGAGACTTTCTCAAGGCGGATGCCAAGATTTTCTGGGCACAACTAGGACTTGAAAGTTTGGAAGCAGAAGAAATCTTGCGTGCTGGAGGATGCGATGATATCGTGATGAATCGTTGCATCAAGAGAGAACATACACGTTTAATTCTTGAACAATAAAAAGTAGCCTTTTAGGGCTACCTTTTTTATGAAAAATACCGATGAGTGTTTGCATACCGAGACTAGTCAGGATGATGGCAATCCAGCAGAGAGCTCCAAGGAGAATGGATTTACCGCTGGACTTGATCATGGCGATGAGGTTGGTTTTGAGACCGATAGCGCTCATGGCCATGATGATGAGGAATTTGGAGAGTTGTTTGAGAGGTGAAAAGAAGCTATTGCTGACACCAAAAGAAGTAAGGACGGTGGTTAGCAGAGAAGCTAGGATAAAGTAGAGAATGAAAACGGGGAAGATTTTTTTAAGCTTCACTCCTTGGTTGTTGCCTTGTTGACGGCTTTGCCAATAGGAGAGGAAGAGAGTAATAGGGATAATAGCCAGGGTGCGTGTCAGTTTGACAATAGTGGCAGATTCAAGAGTATTGCTATGGTAAAGACTATCCCAGGCGCTAGCTGTGGCTGTTACAGAGGAAGTATCGTTGACTGCAGTACCCGCAAAGAGAGCAAAACCTTCGTTAGAAAGATGGAGCCAAGAACCTAGAGTTGGGAAGATAAGAGCTGCCAAGACATTGAAGAAGAAGATAACAGAAATGGCTTGGGCCACTTCTTTTTCCTTGGCGTGAATAACAGGAGCAGTCGCTGCAATGGCAGAACCGCCACAGATAGAAGATCCAACTCCAATCAAGGTAGCTAGCTTTGTATCTAGGTCAAAAAAGCGCTGGAAGAGATAGGGCAACAATCAAGGCTATAGAAATAGTAGATAGGATGACAGGAAGTGAGGATTTTCCTACTGCGAAAACTTGAGAGATATTGAGTCCAAACCCAAGCAAGATAACAGCATACTGAAGCAATTTTTTGGAGCTATAAGTTAAACCGGCATCCAGTTGTTTATAGGGCGTGAGAAAGGGGTGGAGAATCATTCCGATAAAAATGGCGAAAACAGGAGCTCCCACAACAGGCAGAAAGCCTCCTAAAACCCAAGAGATGATAGAAATGCTAAGACAGGCTAACAGTCCTGTCCAATTTTTTGATAGAAATGACATAAAAACCTCCGAAAATAAGCACTTCTTATTATAATCTTGTCTGTCAGAAAAGTAAAATAGAAAGTAGGAATAAGGTTGCAAATAAACGGAATTTTGCGGTCAGGGAGCTTTTGTAGTATAATAGATATATGTTCTTTGATCAAGGAGGATATATATGGACTTAACCAAACGCTTTAATAAACAATTAGATAAGATACAAGTTTCCTTGATTCGTCAATTTGACCAGGCTATTTCAGAGATTCCTGGAGTCCTGCGATTGACCTTGGGAGAACCAGATTTTACAACGCCAGATCATGTCAAGGAAGCTGCAAAGCGAGCCATTGACCAAGATCAATCCTACTATACAGGGATGAGTGGTTTGTTGACATTGCGTCAGGCGGCGAGTGAATTTGTAAAAGAGAAATATCAGCTAGACTACAATCCAGAGAATGAAATCTTGGTCACAATTGGTGCGACAGAGGCTCTTTCAGCTACTCTGACAGCTATTTTGGAGAAAGGAGACAAGGTTCTTTTGCCAGCTCCTGCCTATCCAGGTTACGAGCCAATAGTTAATCTAGTGGGAGCAGAGATTGTCGAGATTGATACGACTGAAAATGGCTTTGTCTTGACTCCTGAAATGCTGGAGAAGGCCATTCTAGAGCAAGGTGACAAGCTTAAGGCTGTCATTCTCAACTATCCAGCTAACCCAACTGGCATTACTTATAGTCGCGAGCAATTAGAAGCTTTGGCAGATGTTTTACGCAAGTATGATATTTTCGTCGTCTGTGATGAGGTCTACTCAGAATTGACCTATACAGGAGAAAATCATGTATCTTTGGGAACTATGTTGAGAGATCAGGCTATTATCATTAACGGTCTTTCTAAATCCCATGCTATGACAGGTTGGCGTTTAGGTTTTATCTTTGCACCAGCAAACTTTACGGCTCAACTCATCAAGAGTCATCAGTATTTGGTTACTGCTGCAAACACTATGGCACAACATGCTGCGGTAGAAGCCTTAACAGCTGGTAAGAACGATGCGGAACCAATGAAGAAGGAATATATCCAACGTCGGGACTACATTATTGAGAAGATGACTGACCTTGGTTTTGAGATTATTAAACCAGATGGGGCTTTCTATATCTTTGCTAAGATTCCTGCAGGTTACAATCAAGATTCCTTTGCTTTTCTGAAGGATTTTGCTTACAAGAAGGCTGTTGCCTTTATCCCTGGTGCTGCCTTTGGACAGTATGGAGAAGGCTATGTTCGCCTATCTTATGCAGCTAGCATGGAAACCATCAGAGAGGCTATGAAACGACTTGAGGAGTACATGAGAGAAGCATGATTCAATCGATTACGAGTCAGGGTTTTAGTACTTTACAATCGAAACTTTTCGAGAGGATGATAAAGCTTTGTTAAAAATCTTTTACAGAACAGGCAGGTAAGCGCATGTTTTTGTCAAACATGCCGGCAATCCAAACTAGCTCCTGTCATTCAACCTTTAGTCTTTGGCCCATTTTCTCCTAAAAAGTCAATGACGATGGACTTAGTTATATAGAAGATTATCATGAGGGTGAAGACTTTTCCGAAAAATCAATAGTGACCTCTTTGTTATGGCTTATGCGACTTACGTTGCAGCCTTGGCGAATGCGAGTTTGCAGGATAACCAAGAAGATGCTCCCTTATTTGATTTTTGCAAAAGACTTTAGAGCTGATGGAAGAGGGTCTGGATTATCAAGTTTTGACCAATATTTTTGAAATTCAAATATTGACACGTTTCGGAATTAGCCTTAATTTTAACGAGTGCACTTTTTGTCATCGTGTGGGGCAAGCCTTTGACTTCTCCTTCAAATACGGGGGTTGTCTTTGTCCCGATCATTACCATGAAGATGAGAAACGATGTCATTTAAATCCCAATATTCCTTATCTGCTCAATCAATTTCAAAGCCATTGATTTTGAGACCTTGGAGACTATCTCACTAAGGCCGAAATCAAGCAGGACTTGCGTAAGTTTATGGACCAAATCTACGAGGAATATGTCGGCATTCATCTGAAATCAAAGAAATTTATTGATTCCCTAGCCGACTGGGGACAACTACTGAAAGAGGAAGACAAATGAAAAAAATCGCAGTTGATGCAATGGGTGGCGATTACGCACCACAAGCTATTGTAGAGGGGAGTTAATCAAGCCCTTGCTGACTTTTCAGATATTGAAGTCCAACTTTATGGAGATGAAAGCAAAATCAAGCAATATCTAACAGCTACAGAGCGCGTTAGTATTATCCATACTGATGAAAAAATCGACTCAGATGATGAGCCTACAAAAGCCATCCGCAAGAAGAAAAATTCCAGCATGGTATTGGCAGCTAAGGCTGTCAAAGATGGAGAGGCAGATGCAGTTCTTTCTGCAGGAAATACAGGTGCCTTGTTGGCAGCGGGATTCTTCATCGTTGGTCGTATCAAAAATATTGATCGACCAGGTCTTATGTCAACCTTACCAACTATTGATGGAAAAGGTTTTGACATGCTTGACCTTGGTGCTAATGCAGAAAATACCGCCCATCACCTTCATCAATATGCAGTCCTAGGCTCCTTCTATGCTAGAAATGTTCGTGGTATTGAAAAACCTCGTGTAGGTTTGCTTAATAACGGGACAGAGAGTAGCAAGGGAGATCCACTCCGCAAGGAAGCCTATGACCTATTAGCGGCTGACGAAAGTTTGAATTTCATCGGGAACGTGGAAGCACGTGATTTGATGGATGGTGTTGCTGATGTAGTCGTAACAGATGGTTTCACGGGAAACGCTGTGCTAAAAGCTATCGAAGGGACTGCTATGGGTATCATGGGCTTGCTCAAAAATGCTATTGTAGGTGGCGGTCTTAGAGCCAAGCTAGGGGCTTTCCTTCTTAAGGATAACCTCAGAGGTTTGAAAAAACAGCTCAACTATTCAGATGTTGGAGGTGCGGTTCTGTTTGGTGTTAAGGCACCAGTAGTTAAGACTCATGGCTCAAGTGATGCCAAGGCTGTCTATAGCACAATACGCCAGATTCGTACCATGCTTGAGACAGATGTAGTTGCCCAAACTGCGCGTGAATTTTCAGAGGAATAAGGAGAATAATATGACAGATCAACAAATTTTTGACCGTATCGTGACCATCATTCAAGAGCGTCAAGGAGAAGACTTTGTCGTTACTGAAAACTTGAGTTTGAAGGATGATTTGGATGCTGACTCTGTGGATTTGATGGAATTTATCCTAACAATTGAGGACGAATTTGGAATCGAAATCAGTGATGAAGAAATCGACAACCTCAACAGCGTCGCAGATGTATTAGCAATTATTAAAAATAGAATATAAGAAAAAAAGCAACATGCAGAGCATGTTGCTTTTTGATGTGATAGAATATTTATTTTAACGAATTTTAAAAATCCATATGCTTGCTTAAACTTTTAAAAGTGCTATTTGGGTGTAGATACTGTTTTTAGAAAGAGTTATCAATTTCTTATTTTGTTTGGCTAAAATAATCTTACAGAACTTTTTAATTAGGTTGTTAAGAAAAAGGATAAGAATATGAAATTTAGAAAACACTATCGCTCACAGATGGATCAGAAGGACTGCGGGTGGCTTCGTTGGCCATGGTGTTTGGCTGTTTTGGAAGCCATTATTCATTAGCATAGTCTGCGTGAATTAGCCAAAACGACTATAAATGGGACGACAGCTTTGGGTCTGGTGAAGGCTGCGGAAATATTAGGTTTTGAGCCACAAGCCATTCAAGCAGACATGACTTTGTTTGATTCTCCAAATTTAATCTTTCCTTTTGTGGTTCACGTGCTGAAGGATAAAGAATTATTTCATTATTATGTAGTGACAGGGATGGATAAGCAGAATATCCATATAGCTGATCCAGATCCAGAGGTTAGATTGACCAAACTGTCGCGTGAAAGATTTGAAGAAGAATGGACAGGAACAACTATCTTTGTGGCTCCCTCCCCAAATTATCAGCCACATAAGGACAAGAAGCAGAGTTTGACTTCTTTTCTACCTATTTTGATAAATCAGAAAGGTTTGATCACCAATATCATATTAGCGACCGTTCTAGTAACCTTGATTAATATCGTTGGTTCATACTATCTACAATCTATTATTGATACCTATGTACCGAATCAGACATCTTCGACCCTTAGTATTATTTCTATATGCCTTGTTATCGTTTATGCTCTTCAACAGATTTTGTCTTTTGCTCAAGATTACCTTTTTAATTATCCTTGGGCAACGTCTATCGATTGATGTTATTTTTATCTTATATCAAACATATTTTTAATCTACCTATGTCCTTTTTGCAACACGTCGGACGGGAAATCGTGTCTCGATTTACAGATGCTAATAGTATCATAGATGCCTTGGCTTCAACCACTATTTCAATTTTTGGATATATCTATGATGTTGATTATTTCTATAATTTTGTTTTTGCAAAATAGTAGTCTCTTTTTCATAAGCTATTAGGCCTTCCCATTTATGCTCTAATTATTTGTTTGCTTTTATGAAACCTTTTTGAAAAGATGAACCGGGATACCATGGAAGCAAATGCAACTCTATCATCTTCCGTTATAGAGGATATCAATGGGATTGAAACGATTAAATCATTGGCTAGCGAAAAAACACGCTACCAAAAGCTTGATAGGGAATTTGTGGACTATCTGAAAAGATCCTTTACTTATAGTAGAGCAGAAAGTCAGCAAAAAGCTCTTAAAAAACTTGCTCAACTGTCGCTAAATGTCTGCGCATTATGGATAGGGGCTAATTTCGTTATGGATGGAAAAGATGAGTTTAGGCCAGTTGATTACGTATAATACACTTCTTTATTATTTTACTAATCCTCTAGAAAACATCATCAACCTTCAGAGTAAACTTCAAACAGCTCAAGTTGCGAATAGTCGTCTCAACGAGGTGTATCGGGTCAAATCTGAGTTTGAAGGACAGAAAATGGTAGAGGATTTGAGTATGGTTCAAGGAGATATGACTTTTAAGGGAATTCACTACAAGTATGATTATGGTCAAGATATCTTATCGGATATCAATTTGAACATCAAACAGGGCTCTAAAATAGCTCTTGTAGGGGTTTCAGGATCAGGGAAGTCGACCTTGGCTAAGATGATGGTTAATTTTTTCAACCCAAGTCAGGGAGAAATCAGACTGGGGGATATGAATTTAAATCAGATTGATAAAAAGTCTCTGCGCCAACATATCAACTATTTACCTCAACAACCCTATGTATTCAATGGAACAATTTTAGAAAATCTTCTCCTTGGAGCCAAGGAGGGTACGACTCGGGAGGATATACTACGTGCAGTTGAGCTAGCAGAAATTCGTGAAGATATTGAGCGTATGCCCTTGAACTACCAGACAGAATTGACTTCTGATGGGACAGGAATTTCTGGTGGTCAACGCCAGAGGATTGCTTTGGCGCGCGCTCTTTTGACAGATGCCTCTATCTTGATTTTGGATGAGGCGACGAGCAGTTTAGATATCTTAACAGAGAAACGGATAGTAGACAATCTCATGAATCTAGATAAGACCTTGATTTTCATCGCTCACCGTTTGACTATTGCTGAACGGGTGGAGAAGGTTATCGTTTTGGATCGGGGTAAGATTGTAGAGGAGGGGAATCATGCTGACTTGCTTGCTCGAAATAGTTTTTATACTCATTTAGTTAACTGTTAGAAAGGAGAAATAATGCACCTTGATTTTTAGAAAGTGCGGAATTTTATAATCGAGCGTTATCATAATTTTTCCAGTCGAGTGATTTTTCCCATGTCACTTCTGGTAGTGTTTACGTTTGGATTTGCAATGTTTGCAGAAAAAGGAAATTAGTTTATCTTCGAAAGCTACAGTGGAACCTAGTCGTATCATTGCTAATATCCAGTCAACTAGTAATAGGCGGATGGTAGTTAATTATCTAGAAGAGAACAAACAAGTGCAACGAGGAGATTTACTTGTTCAGTATCAGGAGGTTGGAGATGTGATTCAGTATGAAGCCAATGCTAATCAGTTGGAGAGTTTTAGACATCATCAAAAAAGTAAAAACAAGTAACCTTTAAGAACAGTACTACACAGCCAAATATAGGTCTCTTTTCTCAGAATTCTTCGACTGTACAAGAGCAGATAGCTGTAGAGCAAGATGATTTAGAAAGAGAAATAGGCAAAAAAAATCAAACTAGCTTACTTGAAAAAGGAACAATAAGAGCCCAGGAAGACGGAGTTCTTTATCTCAATCCTGAAAGGAATCAATCTTCGGTCGTCACAGAAGGAACATTACTGGCTAAATTATATCCACTATTAGATAGAGAAGGGAAAACAAAATTGACGGCCTATCTTAGTTCAAAAGATATTGTGGGAATCAAGATTGGAGATTCTGTACGCTTTACCACGACTAATGGGGCTAATGGTCAAGTGAGGCTTGTTTCTACTATCACCAGTATTGATACAATTGCAACCAAAACTGACCAAGGAAATTTCTTTAAAAATAGAAGCGGAAACAAAAATAACTCGAGAACAAGCTGAAAAGCTTAGGGTATGGTTTAGAAGGCCACTTACAAATAATCACAGGCAAGAAAAGTTATTTACGCTATTATTTGGATGATTTTTTGAATTGGGAATTATGATCACTTTTCTTAAATAATATTTAAAAACTGTAATCCTAAAACGATTTACAGTTTTTATAAAACTCAGGAGGAATGCGTTTACGTTCGTAAAACATTTGATTTCTGCTTATTTTTGTGTTAGAATGAGGCCAAGTAATACGAAAGGCGAATAATAAAATGTCCAGCAAACTTATTTATACGGGAAAAGCTAAAGATATCTATACTACAGAAGACGAAAATGTGATTAAGTCCGTTTATAAGGACCAGGCTACCATGCTAAATGGAGCTCGCAAAGAGACCATCGAAGGCAAAGGTGTGCTCAATAATCAGATTTCGTCTCTTATTTTTGAAAAATTGAATGCTGCGGGTGTGGCTACTCACTTTATCGAACGTATTTCTGATACAGAACAACTTAACAAGAAGGTTTCAATCATTCCTTTGGAGGTTGTGCTTCGTAACGTGACTGCGGGTTCTTTCTCAAAACGTTTCGGCGTTGAAGAAGGTTTGAGTTTGGAAACTCCAATCGTTGAATTTTACTATAAGAACGATGATTTGGATGATCCATTCATCAATGACGAGCATGTGAAGTTCTTGGGCATTGCCAATGATGAGCAAATCGCTTATATCAAGGAAGAAACACGTCGTATCAATGAATTGCTGAAAGATTGGTTTGCACAAATTGGTCTTCGTTTGATTGATTTCAAATTGGAATTTGGTTTTTGATAAGGATGGCAAAGATTATTCTAGCGGACGAGTTTTCACCAGATAACTGCCGCCTTTGGGATGCTGAGGGCACCATATGGACAAGGATGTTTTCCGTAGAGATTTGGGCAGCTTAACGGATGTATATAAAGTTGTTTTAGAAAAATTGCAAGGTTTGAAGTGATCTTTTTGAAACGGAAAACCTTCGTCTTTCAAGTAAAAGGACTCAGGCTGAAAAGGTCTACTAGACCTTTTCACTCCGTAGAGATTTGGGCAGTCTAACGGATGTTTATAAGGTTGTGTTAGAGAAATTGCAGGGATTGAAGTAAAGTCTTACTTGGTCGTCACTACAATCTTTAAGTAGAAATAGATAAAGGAACTAAAATGGATAAACGTATTTTTCGTTGAGAAAAAAGCTGATTTTCGTGTCAAATCTGACTCTTTAGTAAAAGAATTACAGCATAATCTTCAGTTGAAAACTTTGAATGATCTTCGGATTGTTCAGGTTTATGATGTTTTTGGTTTGGCAGAGGATTTGTTTGCGCGTGCGGGAAAACACATCTTCTCTGAGCAAGTGACAGATACTGTTTTGGATGAAGCTACGATCAAGGCTGACCTTGAGAAGGTTGCTTTCTTTGCTATCGAAAGTTTGCCTGGTCAATTTGACCAACGTGCGGCATCTTCACAAGAAGCTTTGCTGTTGCTTGGTAGTTCAAATGATGTAACGGTGAACACAGCACAACTTTTTACTTGGTCAATAAGGATATTGATGCGAATGAATTGGAAGCTGTCAAAAAACTACCTCTTGAACCCAGTGGATTCTCGTTTTCAAAGACATCACTGTTGGCATTGCTAAACAGGATTTTTCTGAGTCCGACAAGACCATTCCAAACTTGGGATTTCTTTGAGACTTATAGGGCAGAAGATTTTGCACAGTATAAGGCCGAGCAAGGATTGGCCATGGAAGTGGACGACCTTCTCTTCATTCAAGACCATTTCAAGTCAATTGGACGTGTGCCAACTGAGACTGAGTTGAAGGTTTTGGATACTTATTGGTCTGACCACTGCCGTCACACAACTTTTGAGACGGAGTTGAAGAATATCGACTTCTCAGCTTCTAAATTCCAAAAACAATTGCAAGCGACTTATGACAAGTATATCGCCATGCGTGATGAGTTGGGACGTTCTGAAAAACCGCAAACCTTGATGGATATGGCGACTATTTTTCGGTCGTTATGAGCGTGCCAATGGACGTTTGGACGACATGGAAGTGTCTGATGAAATCAATGCCTGCTCAGTTGAAATCGAAGTGGATGTCAATGGTGTGAAAGAACCATGGCTCCTCATGTTCAAAAACGAAACTCATAACCACCCAACGGAGATTGAACCATTTGGTGGGGCTGCTACTTGTATCGGTGGGGCCATTCGTGACCCATTGTCAGGGCGTTCTACGTTTACCAAGCTATGCGGATTTCAGGTGCGGGCGATATTACAGCTCCAATTTCGGAAACTCGCGCTGGGAAATTACCACAACAAGTGATTTCTAAAACAGCGGCTCATGGTTATTCTTCATACGGTAACCAAATTGGTCTTGCAACAACTTATGTTCGTGAATACTTCCACCCAGGTTTCGTTGCTAAGCGTATGGAGCTAGGTGCCGTTGTCGGTGCGGCTCCTAAGGAAAATGTGGTCCGTGAAAAACCTGAAGCAGGTGATGTGATTATCTTGCTCGGTGGTAAGACTGGACGTGACGGTGTCGGTGGTGCGACAGGCTCTTCTAAAGTTCAAACGGTTGAATCTGTTGAAACAGCTGGTGCTGAGGTTCAAAAAGGGAATGCTATCGAAGAACGTAAGATCCAACGTCTTTTCCGTAATGGGGAAGTGACACGTCTTATCAAGAAATCAAATGACTTTGGTGCTGGTGGTGTCTGTGTGGCTATCGGTGAATTGGCTGATGGTCTTGAAATTGATCTAGACAAAGTGCCATTGAAATACCAAGGTTTGAACGGTACAGAAATTGCCATCTCTGAATCTCAAGAACGGATGGCTGTAGTGGTTCGTCCAGAAGATGTAGATGCCTTCATTGCAGCATGTAATAAAGAAAATATTGATGCTGTTGTCGTTGCGACAGTGACTGAAAAACCAAATCTTGTTATGCACTGGAATGGCGAAACCATCGTTGATTTGGAACGTCGTTTCCTTGATACAAACGGTGTGCGTGTGGTTGTAAATGCTAAGGTGGTTGACAAGGATGTCAAGCTTCCAGAAGAACGTCAAACATCTGCCGAAACCCTTGAAGCAGATACTCTTGAAGTCTTGGCTGATCTTAACCATGTTAGTCAAAAAAAGGGTTTACAAACCATCTTTGATAGCTCAGTTGGTCGTTCAACAGTCAATCACCCACTTGGTGGTCGCTACCAAATCACACCAACGGAAGCTTCTGTACAGAAATTGCCAGTCCAACATGGTGTGACAACAACTGCTTCTGTCATGGCGCAAGGGTTCAACCCTTATGTAGCAGAATGGTCTCCATATCATGGTGCTGCTTATGCGGTCATCGAAGCAACCGCTCGTTTGGTTGCTGCCGGTGCAAACTGGTCTAAGGCTCGTTTCTCTTATCAAGAATACTTCGAGCGTATGGATAAACAAGCAGAGCGTTTTTGGTCAACCAGTAGCTGCTCTTCCTTGGCTCTATTGAGCTCAGATTCAACTTGGTTTTGCCATCTATCGGTGGGAAAGACTCTATGTCTGGTACCTTTGAAGAATTGACAGTACCACCAACCTTGGTTGCTTTTTGGGTGTCACAACTGCAGATAGCCGTAAGGTCCTTTCTCCAGAATTTCAAAAGCTACTGGTGAAAAATATCTAGTACATCCCAGGTCAAGCTTTGGGACAAGAAATTGACTTTGATCTTATCAAGTCTAACTTTGCTCAGTTTGAAGCTATCCAAGCTGATCACAAAGTGACAGCAGCATCAGCTGTCAAATATGGTGGTGTCCTTGAAGCTCTTGTCCTTGCAACATTTGGTAACCATATTGGTGCCACTGTAACCCTTGAAAAATCTTGAGACTGCCTTGACAGCTCAATTGGGCGGATTCGTCTTCACATCTCCGGAAGAGATTTCAGGTGTTGCCAAAGATTGGACAAACAGCAGCTGACTTTACACTTACTGTCAATGGTGTAAGGCTTGATGGACACAAACTTGACAGTGCCTTCCAAGGTAAATTGGAAGAGGTTTACCCAACGGAATTTGTACAAGCAACTGAGTTGGAAGAAGTACCTGCTGTGGCATCTGATGCTGTCATCAAAGCTAAAGAAACAGTTGAGACACCAGTGGTTTACATTCCAGTGTTCCCAGGTACCAACTCTGAGTATGACTCAGCTAAGGCCTTTGAAAAAAGAAGGGCCAAAGTCAACTTGGTACCATTTGTCACACTGAATGAAGAAGCGATTGTCAAGTCTGTTGACACCATGGTTGACAACATTGAAAAAGCAAACATTATCTTCTTTGCCGGTGGCTTCTCAGCCGCCGATGAACCAGATGGATCAGCTAAATTCATCGTTAATATCTTGCTCAATGAAAAAGTACGTTCAGCCATTGATAGCTTCATCGAAGGCGGTGGTTTGATCATCGGTATCTGTAACGGATTCCAAGCTCTTGTCAAATCAGGTCTTCTTCCATACGGTAACTTTGAAGATGCAAGTAGCACGAGTCCAACCCTCTTCTACAATGATGCCAACCAACACGTGGCTAAGATGGTTGAAACACGTATTGCCAACACCAACTCACCATGGCTTGCTGGCGTGAAAGTTGGTGACATCCATGCCATCCCAGTATCACATGGTGAAGGTAAATTTGTCGTGACAGCTGAGGAATTTGCAGAACTTCGTGACAATGGTCAAATCTTTAGCCAATATGTTGACTTCGAAGGCAAACCAAGCATGGATTCTAAATACAATCCTAACGGATCTGTCAATGCGATTGAAGGTATCACAAGCAAGAACGGTCAAATCATTGGTAAGATGGGTCACTCAGAACGTTTCGAAGACGGTCTCTTCCAAAATATTCCAGGAAATAAAGACCAATATCTCTTTGCATCAGCGGTTAAATACTTTACTGGGAAATAGGCTTTGCAGATTTTCTAATAGATAACCATCAGTAAATGTAAAATCAAGTAGATCTAACTTGCGATAATTGCAAATGATTTGTTGTTGCGGAGTGAAAACGAGCTTCTGACATATCATTCCGCTCTAGTATCGTTAAGAAATGATACACAAATAAAATTAGGTATATAAAATGACATACGAAGTAAAAATCTCTTAATGAAGAATGTGGTGTTTTTGGTATCTAGAGTCACCCAGACGCTGCCAAATTGACCTATTTTCGGACTCCATAGTCTTCAGCACCGTGGTCAGGAGGGGCGAGAATCCTCTCCAATGACCAAGGAAATTGAAGCGTCATCGTGATATGGGGCTTTTATCAGAAGTCTTCAAAAATCCTGCTAATTTGGATAAATTGACAGGAACTGGAGCGATTGGACACGTGCGTTATGCGACTGCGGGAGAAGCTTCTGTAGACAATATCCAACCTTTCCTTTTCCGCTTTCACGACATGCAGTTTGGTTTGGCTCATAATGGGAATTTGACCAATGCAGAATCGCTCAAGCAAGAATTGGAACAAAGAGGGGCAATCTTCAGTTCAACCTCTGATTCAGAAATCTTGGCTCACCTTATTCGCCGTAGCCACAATCCAAACCTGATGGGGAAAATCAAGGAAGCGCTCAGTCTGGTTAAAGGTGGTTTTGCTTATCTCTTGATGTTTGAAGATAAGTTAATAGCAGCCCTTGATCCAAACGGTTTCCGTCCTCTGTCAATCGGAAAAATGGCTAATGGAGCAGTTGTGGTTTCTTCTGAAACCTGTGCCTTTGAAGTCATCGGCGCTGAATGGATTCGCGATGTGAAACCAGGCGAGATTGTCATTATTGATGACAATGGCATCCAGTATGACAGCTATACAAACGATACTCAGCTTGCTATCTGTTCCATGGAGTATATCTATTTTGCCCGTCCTGACTCCAACATCCATGGTGTTAATGTTCATACGGCTCGTAAGAGAATGGGAGCTCAATTGGCACGTGAGTTCAAGCACGAAGCTGATATTGTAGTTGGGGTACCAAATTCCTCACTCAGCGCAGCGATGGGCTTTGCGGAAGAATCAGGTCTGCCAAATGAAATGGGGCTCATCAAGAACCAATACACGCAACGGACCTTTATCCAACCAACTCAAGAGTTACGCGAGCAAGGAGTTCGGATGAAACTGTCTGCCGTTTCTGGTGTCGTTAAAGGCAAACGCGTTGTCATGATTGATGACTCGATTGTACGAGGCACGACATCTCGTCGTATTGTTCAGTTGCTGAAGGAGGCTGGCGCTTCTGAAGTACACGTTGCCATCGGGAGTCCTGCTCTTGCCTATCCATGTTTTTACGGGATTGATATACAGACACGTCAGGAGCTGATTGCGGCCAATCATACGGTCGAAGAGACTCGCCAAATCATTGGCGCGGATAGCCTGACCTATCTTTCGATTGATGGCTTGATTGATTCTATCGGCATCGAAACAGATGCGCCGAACGGTGGTCTCTGTGTCGCTTATTTTGACGGTGACTACCCAACGCCTCTCTACGACTATGAAGAAGACTATCGTAGAAGTTTGGAAGAAAAAACTTCATTCTATTAGAAAAGGGTTAGTGGTGAAAATAGAAAATAAAATTACTGAATTTCTGCTGTACCTTGAAAAAAATTCGGAAAAAGATTTTTCAAGATGGTTAACGGGAGTTAATATTTGAAATTTTAGGGATAACTAGTGCTGAAATTCGTCATAGTCGGGTATTAGCTTGGTTGCTTGATCCCAGAGAAAGTCATAAATTGGAAGATAAGTTTTTTTCAAAAAAATATTGATGAAAGTGTTTGATAATAATCTATCTTTTGCAACAATTAAACCAACTGAAATAATATTGAAAGATTTCTCAAAAAGCAGAAGTATATAGAGAAAGTAAAAATAATATTGATGTTCTGTATACAAATAAAGAACATCGAATAAATTTAGTTATTGAAAATAAAACTTTCACCTCCGACCATGACAATCAGTTGAGAAAAATATAGAAAATTTATTGAAAAATTCTTATGCTGGTTATCGTAATATATATATTTATCTGACACCAAATGGAGATGCACCGATAGATGCTGATGTTGAGGAAAAGGCAATTTTGGAGTTTACTTTCATATCAAGATATTTCAGATATACTAGAAGAATTGTATGTGGATGAGATTGATAATGAGAAAGTTTCTTACATCCTTAAAGAGTACAATGATAATATTAGGAGAAATATTTTTGAATGATATAGAGTTGAAAGAGTTAAGTGCTGAAATTTATTTTTAAATATAAAGAAGTTTTTAGATCTTATTTTTGAAAAACAGACCTGATACGCAGATGCTTCGTGAAAAAAATTAGTCGGTGTTTTAAATTATCTAAATGAACAGGGAAATTTAATTTTCGATGAAAAAAATATTGTTCAAAAAAACTTTTTTTACGTTTTTAGAACAAGACGGTTAGATAATTTTTATTGACAATGTTGTTAAAGAGGAAAAATACAGAATGGTCTACTGGTTCAGCCTATTTTTTTATGAGATAACATATAGTAATTTTTCAGACAGATGTTTATTTATCAATATCTAAAAAAATTTAACAGACATACAGTCTCGGAAATTTAAACTTTTGACATTTGACAAATATAGTAAATATGGTTTTTAATACTTCTAATAAATTTCTAAATTTTGATGCTTCAGATGAAAAACTTGTTGTTATCTGAAGCAACTCAAACACTCATTGACTTTCTATTAGAAAATCTTCAACAAATAGATGAATTTGAAAAGGTATTTATTGAAACTTGGAATGAAAAGGAAAAGGAGAAAGATTATGTCTAAAAATGCATACGCTCAATCTGGTGTGGACGTTGAAGCGGGTTATGAAGTTGTTGAACGAATTAAAAAACACGTGGCACGTACAGAGCGTGCTGGTGTTATGGGAGCTCTTGGTGGTTTCGGTGGTATGTTTGACCTTTCAAAAACAGGTGTTAAAGAACCAGTTTTGATCTCAGGAACTGACGGTGTTGGAACCAAGCTCATGCTAGCTATCAAGTACGACAAGCACGATACCATCGGACAAGACTGTGTGGCCATGTGCGTCAACGATATCATCGCTGCAGGTGCGGAGCCTCTATACTTCCTCGACTACGTCGCAACTGGTAAAAATGAACCAGCTAAATTGGAACAAGTCGTTGCAGGTGTTGCAGAAGGTTGTGTACAAGCCGGTGCGGCCCTTATCGGTGGGGAAACTGCTGAAATGCCTGGTATGTATGGTGAAGATGACTATGATTTGGCTGGGTTTGCTGTCGGTGTTGCAGAAAAATCTCAAATCATCGACGGTTCAAAAGTAGCTGAAGGGGATGTGATTTTGGGACTTGCTTCAAGCGGAATCCATTCAAATGGTTACTCACTTGTGCGTCGTGTCTTTGCGGACTATACAGGTGAAGAAGTCCTCCCAGAATTGGAAGGCAAAAAACTTAAAGACGTTCTTTTGGAACCAACTCGTATCTACGTCAAAGCAACATTGCCACTCATCAAAAAAGAATTGGTTAACGGGATTGCCCACATCACAGGTGGTGGGTTCATCGAAAATGTACCACGTATGTTCGCTGATGACTTGGCTGCTGAAATTGATGAAAGCAAGGTTCCGGTCCTTCCAATTTTCAAAGCCCTTGAAAAATATGGTCAAATCAAACACGAAGAAATGTTTGAAATCTTCAACATGGGTATTGGTCTCATGCTTGCGGTGAAACCAGAAAATGTGGAACGTGTCAAAGAACTTCTTGACGAACCAGTTTATGAAATCGGTCGGATTGTCAAGAAGACAGATACAAGTGTGGTGATAAAATAATGGCTAAAAAAATTGCTGTTTTTGCTTCTGGAAATGGTTCAAACTTTCAGGTGATTGCGGAACAATTTCCAGTAGAATTTGTCTTTTCAGATCACCGGGATGCCTATGTCTTAGAACGTGCCGAAAAGCTAGGGGTTTATCTTATGCCTTTGAACTTAAAGAGTTTGAGAATAAGGCAGACTATGAAGGAGCCATCGTCGAGCTCTTGGATGAGCACGAGATTGACCTAGTCTGTTTGGCGGGTTATATGAAAATTGTCGGTCCAACTTTACTAGCAGCTTATGAAGGCCGTATCATCAATATTCATCCGGCTTATCTCCCTGAATTTCCAGGGGCTCATGGTATTGAAGACGCTTGGAAGGCTGGGGTTGATCAGTCTGGTGTGACTATTCATTGGGTTGACTCAGGTGTTGATACCGGTAAGGTCATCAAACAAGTCCGTGTGCCACGCCTTGAAGGGGATACCCTTGATACTTTCGAGACTCGCATCCACGAAACAGAGTACAAACTCTATCCAGAAGTCTTGGATAGTTTGGGGGCTGCACGAAAATAAGGAAGCTCTTGAGCTGAAAGAAAATTTTCGACTGTAGCAAAGAAAGAACTTTTTTAAAAAGGAAAAGAAAGAACATGACTAAACGAGCACTTATTTCAGTCTCAGACAAAGCGGGTATTGTTGAATTTGCCCAAGAACTTAAAAAACTTGGTTGGGATATCATCTCAACAGGTGGGACCAAGGTTGCCCTTGACAATGCTGGTGTTGACACCATTGCTATCGATGATGTGACTGGTTTCCCAGAAATGATGGACGGTCGTGTCAAGACCCTCCACCCAAATATCCATGGCGGTCTCCTCGCTCGTCGTGACTTGGATAGCCACTTGGAAGCGGCTAAAGACAACAATATCGAATTGATCGACCTTGTTGTGGTCAACCTCTATCCATTCAAGGAAACCATTCTTAAACCAGATGTGACCTACGCTAACGCGGTGGAGAACATCGATATTGGTGGTCCGTCAATGCTTCGTTCAGCAGCGAAGAATCATGCCAGCGTGACCGTTGTTGTAGACCCTGCCGACTATGCTGTTGTTCTTGACGAATTGGCAGCTAATGGCGAAACAAGCTACGAAACTCGCCAACGTTTGGCGGCTAAGGTTTTCCGTCACACAGCGGCTTATGATGCCTTGATTGCAGAATACTTCACAGCACAAGTGGGTGAAATCAAACCTGAAAAACTCACTCTGACTTATGACCTTAAACAACCAATGCGTTACGGTGAAAATCCTCAACAAGATGCCGATTTCTATCAAAAAGCCTTGCCAACGGATTACTCCATTGCATCAGCGAAACAGCTCAACGGTAAGGAATTGTCCTTTAACAATATCCGCGATGCGGATGCTGCTATCCGTATTATCCGCGATTTCAAAGAACGCCCAACGGTTGTGGCTCTCAAACACATGAACCCTTGCGGAATCGGTCAAGCTGATGACATCGAAACAGCTTGGGATTACGCTTATGAGTCTGACCCAGTGTCTATCTTTGGTGGAATCGTTGTTCTTAACCGCGAGGTAGACGCTGCGACAGCTGAGAAGATGCACGGCGTTTTCCTTGAAATCATCATCGCACCAAGCTATACGGATGAAGCGCTAGCTATTTTGACCAACAAAAAGAAAAACTTGCGCATTCTTGCCTTGCCGTTTGACGCACAAGATGCCAGTGAAGTGGAAGCAGAATACACAGGTGTTGTCGGTGGACTCCTCGTTCAAAATCAAGACGTGGTCAAGGAAAGCCCAGCTGACTGGCAAGTGGTAACCAAACGCCAACCAACTGAGACAGAAGCGACTGCCCTTGAGTTTGCTTGGAAAGCTATCAAGTATGTCAAATCAAACGGAATCATCGTGACTAATGATCACATGACACTTGGTGTCGGTCCTGGTCAAACCAACCGTGTGGCTTCCGTCCGTATCGCCATTGACCAAGCCAAAGATCGCCTTGACGGCGCTGTTCTTGCTTCAGATGCCTTCTTCCCATTTGCAGATAATGTAGAAGAAATCGCCAAAGCAGGTATCAAAGCCATCATCCAACCGGGTGGTTCTGTCCGTGACCAAGAATCCATCGAAGCAGCTGATAAATATGGCTTTGACTATGGTCTTCACAGGCGTGAGACATTTTTAGACATTAAGAAAATAAAAGGGAAGAAAACAGTTTCTTTTCCTTTTTTTACTTTAAAAGCGAAACGAAACAAGATTAAAACGAACGTTTATGGTATAATGTTAGTAAATAATTCGCAAAAGAGGTTGAAAGATGAAGCTGTTAGTTGTCGGCTCAGGTGGTCGTGAACATGCCATTGCTAAGAAGTTGCTTGAGTCAAAAGATGTTGAAAAAGTCTTTGTAGCTCCTGGGAATGACGGGATGACTCTGGATGGTCTGGAATTGGTAAATATCTCTATTTCCGAACATTCTAAATTGATTGAGTTTGCAAAAGCCAACGATATTGCTTGGTCCTTCATTGGTCCAGATGACGCTCTTGCTGCTGGAATCGTGGATGATTTCAATGCAGCTGGTCTCAAAGCCTTTGGTTCAACAAGATTGGCAGCGGAGTTGGAGTGGTCCAAGGATTTTGCTAAGGAAATCATGGTCAAATACGATGTTCCGACAGCAGCCTATGGGACCTTCTCAGATTTCGAGGAAGCCAAGGCCTATATCGAAGAAAAAGGCGCTCCAATCGTAGTCAAAGCAGATGGTTTGGCCCTTGGGAAAGGTGTCGTCGTTGCTGAAACAGTTGAGCAAGCGGTCGAAGCCGCTCACGAGATGCTGTTGGACAATAAATTTGGTGACTCAGGTGCGCGTGTGGTCATCGAGGAATTCCTTGACGGGGAAGAGTTCTCTCTCTTTGCCTTTGTCAATGGGGACAAGTTCTACATCATGCCAACGGCTCAGGACCACAAACGTGCTTATGATGGTGACAAGGGTCCCAACACTGGTGGGATGGGGGCTTATGCGCCAGTTCCTCACTTGCCACAGAGTGTGGTTGACACAGCGGTTGACAGCATTGTCAAGCCAGTTCTTGAAGGCATGATCAAAGAAGGACGTCCTTATCTTGGTGTCCTTTACGCAGGTCTTATCTTAACAGCTGACGGCCCTAAAGTTATCGAGTTTAATTCACGTTTCGGCGATCCTGAAACGCAAATTATCTTGCCTCGTTTGACATCTGACTTTGCACAAAACATCACTGACATTTTAGATGGTAAAGAGCCAGCTATCACTTGGACCGACAAGGGTGTGACACTTGGTGTGGTTGTAGCCTCAAACGGTTACCCACTCGCTTATGAGAAGGGTGTCAAGCTTCCAGCCAAGACAGAGGGTGACATCATCACTTATTATGCTGGAGCGAAATTCGCTGAAAATGGCCAAGACCTTCTTTCAAACGGTGGACGTGTCTACATGCTCGTCACAACAGCAGACACTGTCAAAGAAGCCCAGGACACCATCTACAAGGAACTTGACAAACAACACACAGAAGGCTTGTTCTACCGTATGGATATTGGTAGTAAGGCAATTAAGTAAAGATATAAGAATATGCGACGAAGTCGCCAAACCCGATAATGGTCGCCGTGGTGAAAAGACCAGAACAGTATCTGTTCTGGTCGGAGAAACTTTGAGACCTTAGGCTCAAATTTTAGGAATGAAACCGAAGGTTTGCTTCCGTCCCCACCACCCTAAGACCATTATCAAAAAAAGTAGAAAAAAGGGAAAAAAATTATGACTAAACCAATTATTTCCATCATCATGGGCTCAAAATCCGACTGGGCAACCATGCAAAAAACCGCTGAAGTCCTAGACCGCTTCGGTGTAGCCTACGAAAAGAAAGTTGTTTCCGCTCACCGTACACCTGACCTTATGTTTAGACATGCGGAGGAAGCCCGTAGCCGTGGCATCAAGGTTATCATTGCAGGTGCGGGTGGCGCAGCCCATTTGCCAGGTATGGTAGCTGCTAAAACTACCCTTCCAGTCATCGGTGTGCCCGTCAAATCACGTGCTCTTAGTGGCGTGGACTCGCTCTACTCTATCGTTCAGATGCCGGGTGGGGTACCTGTTGCGACCATGGCTATCGGTGAAGCAGGTGCGACTAACGCTGCCCTCTTTGCCCTTCGTCTCCTTTCAGTAGAGGATCAGGCTATCGCGACAGCTTTGGCAGATTTTGCAGAAGAACAAGGAAAAATCGCAGAGGAGTCTAGTAATGAGCTCATCTAAAACAATCGGAATTATCGGTGGCGGTCAGCTGGGTCAGATGATGGCCATCTCAGCTATCTACATGGGGCACAAGGTTATCGCCTTGGATCCTGCAGTCGATTGTCCGGCCTCACGTGTGGCGGAAATCATCGTAGCTCCTTATAATGATGTGGACGCCCTTCGTCAGTTGGCAGAGCGCTGTGATGTTCTCACTTATGAATTCGAAAATGTCGATGCTGATGGCCTTGACGTTGTTATCAAAGAAGGACAACTCCCTCAAGGGACTGACTTACTCCGTATTTCTCAAAATCGTATTTTTGAAAAGGACTTTTTGTCAAACAAGGCTCAAGTCACTGTGGCACCTTATAAGGTTGTGACTTCTAGCCAAGACTTGGTAGATATCGACTTGTCGAAAAGCTATGTCCTCAAGACTGCGACTGGTGGCTACGATGGCCATGGTCAGAAGGTTATTCGTTCGGCAGAAGATTTGGCAGAAGCCAATGCGCTAGCTGATTCAGCAGACTGTGTTTTAGAAGAATTTGTCAACTTCGACCTTGAAATTTCCGTCATCGTGTCAGGTAATGGTAAGGACGTGACAGTCTTCCCTGTTCAGGAAAATATCCACCGCAACAACATTCTTTCAAAAACCATTGTACCTGCTCGCATTCCAGCAAGCCTAGCAGAAAGCTAAAGCTATGGCAGTGCGAATTGCAGAACAGCTCAAGCTATCTGGAACGCTCTGTGTGGAAATGTTTGCGACTGCTGATGACATCATTGTCAATGAGATTGCCCCACGTCCACACAATTCAGGCCATTACTCAATCGAAGCCTGCGACTTCTCTCAGTTTGATACCCATATCTTGGGCGTTCTCGGAGCACCATTACCAGACATCAAATTGCATGCTCCAGCTGTTATGCTCAATGTCCTTGGCCAGCATGTCGAGGCTGCTGAGAAATATGTCACAGAAAATCCAAGCGCCCACCTCCACATGTATGGTAAAATAGAAGCGAAGTACAACCGCAAGATGGGGCATGTAACTTTGTTTAGTGATGTACCAGATGAGGTTGAGGAGTTTGGGAAAGGGATTGATTTTTGAAATGACAGAAGAATTTGATGAATTGCTAGATGATGAAGTAACGACCGTAACACTGACTTATACGGACGATTTGATTGTTCCAGAGATTGCGGATAGAGAAGGGATTCATATTTTAGAAAGAACTGGCAATCAGCTAGTCTTAGAATATTCTTGTTCCGTGAAGGAAGTTAAGGATTATCTGGGTAGTTACGGCCTGCCTAGACATCCTGAGAGAATTTCATTTGAATTTCCTATACATGAAGACTCAGAAAATGGTAATCTTTAAAGTTAAATGGAGACCAGTTTATGATCCAAATTATTGTCAACTCGTTTGTTAAACAAGAGAATCCAGACAACTACTGATGGAAAGGGATTGATTTTTAAAATGGTAGAAGAATTCGATGATGTATTTGAAGATGATATTACTACTCTAACATTTACTTATGCGGATGATGTAGTCATTCCAGAAATTCCAGATGCAGAAGGGATTCATATTGTAGTGAGAACAAATAATCAACTAATAATAGAGCATACGCGCGATGATGATGAGGTCTATGATTATATAAAGAGTTTTGGATTAACGAGCCGTCCTATAAAACTTTCGATTGAATTTTTTGCTTACGAAGATCTTGAGGAAGAAGAAAATTTTTAGAATTTAATGGAGAAAATCTATGATTCAACTCATCGTCAACGCATTTGTCGAAAAAGAGAATCCAGACAACTACTGAAGGAAAGGAATTGATTTTTAGATGAAAATAGCGATTCTAGGACTTGGAGTCATTGGGACCACTTATGCCTACGCCTTTCAAAAAGCAGGCCATCAAGTGGAACATGTACTGAGAGATAATAAGAAAAACAATGCTCCCAAGGAGTTGTTGGTTGATCTGCTAGATGGTCGCTATCATTCTAAGGGCGAAAACAAACACGACACCTATGAGGTTCATGTAGCGGAAGCTGATTCGGAATACGATTTTATTTTTCTCAGTGTGCGCCATGGGCTTGTCAAAGAAGCTGTGGAGACCTTGCGAAAAAATAATATCAAAGGCACCCTCGTTTTCTTCTGCAATTTCTGGAATACTCGAAAAAAGGTCCAAGAGTGGGCAGGAGATTACGACTATATTCTGGCTTTTCCGACAGCGGGTGGTCATATGCAGGAGGACCATTTAGATGGCGTCTTGTTTGACCATTTAATGCTAGAAGGTGAGCAAAGAGCACAGATCTCTAACTATGCTGATTTAAGGACTTTGCTGACTTCTGCAGATTTGAAGTGGGAAGTTCCTCATGATATGGTCGAATGGATTTGGATTCACATGGCGATTAATGCGGGTGTCACTTCAACAGCTGCGCGTTCGGGAAAATTGGAAAATCCAGAAGAGCTGGCTTTGAACTTGATGAATAGTTCTTCAGAATTATCATTGGCCATCAAGGCCATTCGAGAGGCTTTGAAAGTCGTAGAAGCGCGTGGTGTAAATTTGAAGCTTTATAAAGCTGAACTCTTACCTTACAAAATTCCCGCTTGGATTGCAGGAAAAACCATGAAAATCATGTTTGCGAAAAATGAGCTGACACGAAAAATCATGACCTTACACAATGATAAACAGGATATTTTCTACTGTTGTCAAAGTGTCTATCAGACCGGTAAGGAGTTAGGTGTCAAGATGCCTATTCTGGAAGCAAATATGAAGGGCATTTCGATTTAGGAGGTTTTATGATACAACTCATCGTCAACGCATTTGTCGAAAAAGAGAAGACTGGAGCAGTCGTCGAAGTTTTGTATGCTAGTAGCGATCACGAAAAAGTGAAAGCTAAGTATGAAGAGCTAGTTGCACAATATCCTGATAACTATTTAGCTATTTATGATGTCCCGCTTGATACGGATTTGAGTACACTGGATCATTATCCATCTGTGTGGATTGGGAAAGAAGAATTTGAATAAAGTGATTGCAGGTTGCTAACTGATGTGAAACATCAAAAGAAAGGAAAAGAAAACATGATTGAACGTTACTCTCGCCCTGAGATGGCGAACATTTGGACTGAAGAAAATAAATACCGTGCTTGGCTTGAGGTGGAAATCTTGGCTGACGAGGCATGGGCTGAATTGGGAGAAATCCCTAAGGAAGATGTGGCTTTGATTCGCGAGAAGGCGGACTTTGACATCGACCGTATTTTGGAGATTGAGCAGGAGACTCGTCACGATGTGGTGGCTTTCACACGTGCGGTTTCTGAGACTCTTGGTGAAGAGCGCAAGTGGGTACACTATGGGTTGACTTCTACCGACGTGGTGGATACGGCATACGGTTACCTCTACAAACAAGCCAACGACATCATCCGTAAGGACCTTGAAAACTTTACTAACATCATCGCTGACAAGGCTAAGGAGCACAAGTTTACCATCATGATGGGTCGTACCCACGGTGTGCATGCTGAGCCAACAACTTTTGGTCTGAAATTAGCGACTTGGTACAGTGAAATGAAGCGTAACATCGAGCGTTTCGAGCATGCAGCTGCTGGAGTCGAAGCTGGAAAGATTTCTGGTGCGGTTGGGAACTTTGCCAACATCCCACCATTTGTAGAGCAATACGTCTGCGACAAATTGGGTATCCGTGCTCAAGAAATCTCTACACAGGTCCTTCCTCGTGACCTTCACGCTGAGTACTTTGCAGTTCTTGCCAGCATCGCAACTTCTATCGAGCGTATGGCGACTGAAATCCGTGGTCTTCAAAAATCAGAACAACGTGAAGTGGAAGAGTTCTTTGCTAAAGGGCAAAAAGGGTCTTCAGCAATGCCTCACAAACGTAACCCTATCGGTTCTGAAAACATGACAGGTCTTGCGCGTGTTATCCGTGGTCACATGGTGACGGCCTATGAAAACGTCGCTCTCTGGCACGAACGCGATATTTCTCACTCATCAGCTGAGCGCATCATCACGCCAGATACAACTATCTTGATTGACTACATGCTTAACCGTTTCGGAAACATCGTTAAGAACTTGACAGTTTTCCCAGAAAACATGATCCGCAACATGAATTCTACTTTTGGTCTTATCTTTAGCCAACGTGCCATGTTGACCTTGATTGAAAAAGGCATGACTCGTGAGCAAGCTTACGACTTGGTACAACCTAAGACAGCTCAATCATGGGATAACCAAGTTGACTTCAAACCACTTCTCGAAGCAGATCCAGAAGTAACATCACGCCTTACCCAAGAAGAAATCGATGAAATCTTCAACCCAGCTTACTACACCAAACGAGTGGATGAAATCTTCGAACGCATCGGTTTGGGTGACTAATCATAAAATAAAAAAGCGAGATTGAATCTCGCTTTTTATTTGTGCTTATACTCAATGAAAATCAAAGAGCAAACTAGGAAGCTAGCCGCAGGTTGCTCAAACACCGTTTTGAGGTTGTGGATAGAACTGACGAAGTCAGTAACACATATACGGCAAGGTGAAGCTGACGTGGTTTGAATTCGATTTTCGAAGAGTATTAATCTTTTTTCTTGCTAAGTCCATAAGCTGTGAGTGCAGCCATCAAACCTGTAGCAATCAACCATTCTGAACCTTGGCTTCCTGTCTCAGGAAGTTTATTTTCTTTTGCCACAGGAGCTGGGGCTTGAGGAAGAGCTTTGTTTTCCTCAGCAGGAACAGTTGCTGGAGCTGGTTTACTTGGAATCTCTAATTTCGGTTTTTCTTCTGCAATAGGAGCCGGTATATTTGGAATCTCTAGTGCTGGTTTTTCTTCCGCAACAGGAGCTAGTCCCTTCTCGTCTCCCACATGTGTTACAGGAGTCCCAACTTCGATGATTTGAGTAACTGGTTCTTGAGCGACAACACTAGTAACCAATGTTTTCACTTCGCTTCCGTCAGCAGCAGTAGACACAGAGTAGAAATGACTACGACGTCCTTTAACACCTTCAGTTACTAGACGAGTTTGTCCCTTAGGTAATGCATCAGTTTCACGAGTGATAGTTGTAAACGGAATTTCTTCGTCCTCGATGACAACACGTGGTTTAGTATCCGCAACAGGAGCAACTCCTTCTTCGTCTCCTACATGAGTGACTGGAGTCCCAACTTCTATGATTTGAGTAACTGGTTCTTGAGCGACAACACTAGTAACCAATGTTTTCACTTCGCTTCCGTCAGCAGCAGTAGACACAGAGTAGAAATGACTACGATGTCCCTTAACACCTTCAGTTACGACACGAGTTTCTCCCTTAGGCAATGCATCAGTTTCACGAGTGATAGTTGTAAACGGAATTTCTTCGTCCTCGATCACAACACGTGGTTTGGCATCTGCAACAGGAGCAACTCCTTTTTCGTCTCCTACGTGAGTGACAGGAGTTCCAACTTCAACAACTTGGTTGACAGCTTCTTTTGTGACTTTCTCTTCAAGAACTGTTTCAGTTTCCTTACCATTTTCAGTAGTAACTGAGATATAGATTGTACGTTCACCTTTGGCACCTTCAGTGACAACTTTTTCTTGTCCTGCTGGAAGGTTAGGATTTTCCTTCTTGACAGTTTCAAATGGAATTTCTTGCGTTCTTGTGATAAGCTCTGGTCGGTTTTCAACTGCAGCAGAAGTTTCACTCTCATCAAGGCTTCCTGAGTGAGTTGCAGCTGGTTTGAGACCAAGTCTTGCTGCTTTAAGGTTAGCTACAAGTGTATCCAACTCAGCTTGTTTATTACGGTTGAGATTGTAGTTTAGTGCTTCTTTAGCAGCCTTGAGAGCATCGAGACTTTCTGTGCTATATCCTTCTAAGTTTTCAGGGATTTGAGCAAGTTCCTCGCGAAGAGCCTTGTAATCGGCACGGAAGTAGTCTTTGTTGTGATCTGCAAAGGCAGTCATAAGTTCAAAGATTTCCTCTTCCTTGTACTCAGCTTGAGGTTTGTCCGCCCAGATGGCTAGCATACTACCAATAGTAGGTAGGTCAACTTCAGGATATTTAGTTGAAGCTAGCTGCTTGAATGGTACTTTTTCAGTATTTTCAATTGCTTTTGATAGAGGGTAGGCTTCGTCATTTTTATGATTGCCTAGAACATAGTACCAGTCTCCGTTAGTGTTAAGGAACTTATACCCCTTGCTTGCTAGATATTGAGGAGATGCAAGGTTATAACCCCACCAACCTTTAGACCAGTAAGAGATGATAACATCTTTATCAAACTCAACATCGTCCTTATCTTCATAGTAGAAACCATCGTTAAAGGCCATTGGTTGCAGACCTTTTTCTTTAGCCATGGCAGCTAGACCATTAGCATAATCTGCAAACTTACCATAGAGTCCATACCACTTGAGGTAGTACCAACCTTGAGCGTTGGTAGCATCATTGGCATACTCATCTGTACCATAGTTGAAGATCTTAGTCTTGCCTGCAAAGAAGTCCATGTATTTGCCGATAAGGGCTTTTGTAAAGTTCATTGCTTCTTCGTTTTCAAGGTCCATGGTTGTTTTTGAAACCTTGTCAAAGTTAGCTTGAGGGTTTGCAATGCCCAATTTCCATAGCGACAAGCATAGCATCCATGTGGCCAGGGCTGTTGATAGCAGGGATAATTCCAATGCCTCTATCCTTAGCATATTGGATAAGCTCAGTGATTTCAGCCTGGTTCAAAGTTGTTCCATTTGGATCGTCGTAGTAAGATTTTGTTCCTTCAATGATGGCATTTTTGACATCATCACTTGCATAGGTCTTGCCGTTTGCAGTGATTGTCATGTCATCCAAGAGGAAGCGAAGTCCGTCATTTCCAAGGAGGAGATGAAGATCAGAGTAACCAAGTTCGCTGGCCTTATCTACGATACGTTTAAGTTGGTCTAGAGTGAAGTATTTACGTCCAGCATCGATTGAGATAACCTTGTTTTTGGCAAGTTTTTCAACTTCACGTTTGGCATCTTCTTCTTTTTGAGCTTCTGGTGTAAAGGTTAAGTTGCTAACAGCTTCTTGGAGTTTTGCAATTGCTTGGTCAATGCTATCTTGTTCAGCACGACTAAGGTTGCTATCAAGAGAACGAATAGCCTTTTCAGCTTCTTTAACGGCAGCAATACTTTCTGCAGTATAGCGACTAAGGTCAGTTGGCACTTCTTTAAGAGCTTGTTCAGCAGACTCGTAGTCAGCGGCGAAATATTCAGCATTTGAGTTCGCGAATTGACGCATGAGTTTGAAAAGGCGAGATGGAGAGTAGCGGGCAGATGGAGTATCGGCCCAAGCAGCTACCATACCACCGATGATAGGGATATCGGCACCTTCAGTTTTTGGAACAGAAGTAATCGGTGTGCTCTTAATACCATTCAAACCTTGATCAAGGTTGTACCAACCCTGTCCATCAGCATTACGGCCGAGAACGTAGTACCAAGCATCATTAGTGTTGAGGATTTCGTGCCCTTTTTCAACTAGTAGTTTAGAAGAAGCGACATCGTAACCGCCCCAGCCACCAGTCCACATAGACACGATGATGTCTTTGTCAAAGGTACCAAAAGTAGTATCGCTATTATAGTAGATACCATCATTGAAAGCCATTGGTTTCAGACCGTGAGATTTGACGATACGAGCTAGGTCATTAGCATAGGCGATGAATTTATCATAACCCTTGTCTGGGAAACCATCTTCTGGATACCATTTATAGGCTTGAAGTACACTCCATCCCTTGGCATTAGTAGCATCATTAGCATACTCATCCAAACCGATGTTAAAGATTTCAGACTTGCCAGCAAAGTAAGCAGCATATTTATCAATCAAAGCTTTTGTGAAGCCAACAGCCTTTTCGTTGTCAAGGTCTACTGTACGTTCTGATTCTTTACCAAAGTAGTTGAAGTTAGGCTTTTCAATACCAAGTTCTTTCATGGCATTGAGGATAGCATCCATATGACCTGGGCTATTGACTGTTGGGATAAGTCCAATACCTTTATTCTTAGCATAACCAATCAAGTCAGTCATTTCACTCTCAGTTAGATGATTACCGTTTGGATCGTTGTAATAGGCATTGGTTCCATTTTCAACAGCACGTTTGACATCATCGCTTGCGTAAGTTTTGTCACCTACAGTTAGAGACATATCATCAAGCATGAAGCGCAAGCCATCATTTCCGACTAAAAGGTGAAGATCAGTATAGCCATAGTGTTTGGCTTTGTCGATGATTTCTTTCAGTTGGTCTGGAGAGAAGTATTTACGTCCAGCATCGATAGAAACAATTTTCTTTTTAGCCAGTTTTTCATTCACTTGAGCTGCTCGTTCTGTAGCGACTGCAGGTGCTTGGACCTTAGCAACTTCTTTGTTTTCTTCTTTTTCTTTTTCTTTTTCAGATTCTGTCTTCTTAGCTTCTTCAGTAATTTCTTCCTTAGCTGGAGTTTCTTCTGCTGTGACTGGTTCTGCTACAGCAGGTGCAGGAGCAACCTCAACTTTTGGAGCTTCAGTAGTTGCTACTGGAGCAGCTGGAGTAGCATTTTCTGTTGTTGGAGCAGTCTCGAGTTTTTCTTCACTCGTTGGTGGAGTGACTTCTCCAGTAGTTTGGACAGCAGGCTGATTTTCTGTTGGAGCAGGTACGACTCCGTCAGCAGCAACAGCTTGAGCCTGAAAGGCAAAGCCGATCAATACAGAAGCCGCTCCGATTGCATATTTACGAATAGAGAAGCGCTGTTTATTTTCTGGTTTCATTAAAAAACCTCCCCTTTTATATTTTTTTGATAGCGTTTTTCACATACTAATCCTATTTTTATGTTCTAACTAAAAATAAAGTCAAGTTTTTGAGGAAATTACTATAAAAAAATAGAATAATTTATAAATTAAGATATTTTTTTCTAATTTTGACTATTTTTTTTAGTAAAAAGGTTACTAATTATAGAATTGCTTGAAATGCTGTTCTCAGGGAAGGGAGCTGATGCTATAATGGCTATATAAAAACCCTGAGACAGTTGCCTCAGGATTTTTATAAATTAGTGACCACGGTCACAAGAAATGAATTTAATTTTGTAGAAATCAGAACGTTTATAAGTTTCGATGTATTCCAAAACTTGACCAGTTGCTTCAAGCTGAGTTGTCTTAGTTTGGAAAACAGTTGGGAATTTAGTGTCGATTCCTAGGATAGAAGCGGCATGTTCTGGCGTCGGAAATACAATTTCGTTAATTTCTTCAAAATGCTCGTCATTCATGTGAATGTGGTAGTCCAATTTGAAACGAGTATAGATAGAACTATAGTATTCAAGATTTGGATAGTTGGCATTGATGTATTGTTCAGGAATATATGAACTGTGATAGATATAGGTAACACCATTTGTTTCACGAACGCGTTCAATCTTATAATAGAATTGATCGCCGCGTAGGCCGAGTTTTTCTAAGTATTTAAGATCGTTCCCGCGTTCGATAGAAAGAACAGTTACCTTATCGTCTTTGGTCTCGAAGATTTCTACATCAGAAAATTCAACGAGTTTATGCTTGCGAGCACGAGCCACGAAAGTTCCCTTCCCTTGTTGGCGGACAATATATCCGTCTTTGGCAAGGTCGTTCAAGGCACGAACTACTGTGATTGAACTAACATCATACATGGAAATCAATTCTGCTTCAGTGTAGAACTTATCTCCACTAGCGAATTGACCAGAAATGATCTTATTTTTCAATTCATCCTTAATGTATTGATACTTTGGAATTGCCATATTTTCACCTCATTTTTTTCCTTCTCCACTTATCATTTTAACATAAATTCTTAAAAAAATAGCTGAAAAAGCACTTAAAAAAATTAAAAATATCAGAATAAGAAATTAGAATAGATATAAATAATTTGTGTTTTGCCATGTATTTTTTTGCTCTTAAGTCAGAATGTTGATTTTATAGGATTTGAGATGATTTTTTTAGAAAAGATTCAGTAAAAAAATAGAAAAAAATTTTTAAAGAAAAATTTCAAAAAAAGTATTGACATTAATCCCCGATTAGTTTATAGTTGATATAACAATACATGAAAGCGCAAACTTTTCGCTTTTAGGGGAGGAAGAATGGCAAGATTTGAAATTAAAGATGATTTCTATCTGGATGGGAAACCATTCAAGATTTTGTCTGGGGCCATTCATTATTTTAGAGTTCCTGCGGAAGATTGGCATCATTCATTGTATAACCTCAAGGCACTAGGTTTCAATACGGTTGAGACTTATGTTGCTTGGAACATGCATGAACCTGCTGAAGGTCACTTTAACTTTGAAGGCAATCTTGATTTAGAGAGATTTCTTCAAACTGCACAAGATTTGGGCTTATATGCAATTGTACGTCCTTCTCCATTTATCTGTGCAGAGTGGGAATTCGGTGGTTTACCAGCATGGCTCTTGACCAAGGATATGAGAATTCGGTCATCTGACCCGGCTTTCATTGACATGGTTGGTCGCTACTATGATCAGTTACTTCCACGTCTAGTTCCGAGATTATTGGAAAACGGTGGGAACATTCTCATGATGCAAGTCGAAAATGAGTACGGATCCTATGGCGAGGACAAGACCTACTTGAGGGAAATTCGACGTTTGATGGAAGAACGAGCAGTTACTTGTCCGCTTTTCACATCAGATGGACCATGGCGAGCAACTCTTAAGGCTGGAACCTTAATTGAGGATGATCTTTTTGTGACAGGGAACTTTGGTTCCAAGGCTGCTTATAATTTCTCACAAATGCAAGAATTCTTTGATGAGCATGGCAAGAAATGGCCACTCATGTGTATGGAATTCTGGGATGGCTGGTTCAATCGATGGAAAGAACCAATCATCAAGCGTGAACCTGAGGAATTAGCAGAAGCTGTCCACGAGGTTTTAGAGCAAGGCTCTATCAACCTTTACATGTTCCACGGTGGAACAAACTTTGGTTTTATGAATGGTTGTTCAGCTCGAGGAACCATTGATTTACCACAAGTAACATCTTATGATTATGACGCTCTTCTTGATGAAGCTGGAAACCCAACTGCTAAATATTACGCAGTGAAAGAAATGATGGCGACTTACTATCCTGAGTATCCACAATCTGATCCACTTCACAAGGAAAGTATGGAAGTTAAAGCGATTCCGCTAGTTGAGAAAGTTTCCTTGTTTGAAACCTTAGATTCCTTAACGAGTCCGATTGAAAGTCTCTATCCTAAGAAAATGGAAGAGCTGGGGCAAGGATACGGATATCTACTCTATCGTACGGAAGTTAGTTGGGATGCAGATGAAGAACGCATTCGAATTATTGACGGGCGAGATAGAGCTCAACTCTTTATCGATGGTAAACGAGTGGCAACACAGTACCAAACAGAAATCGGTGAAGATATTTTTGTCAAGGGGAAAAGAAAGCGCTCTCCAACATTGATATACTCATTGAAAATATGGGGCGTGTCAACTATGGACACAAATTCTTAGCAGATACACAGCGAAAAGGAATTCGCACAGGTGTTTGTAAAGATTTGCATTTCTTGCTCAACTGGAAGCAATATCTACTTCCTCTTGATAACCCAGAGAATATTGATTTCTCTAAGGGATGGACAGAAGGGCAACCTGCCTTTTACGCTTATGACTTTGAAGTTGAGGCGCCAAAGGATACCTACTTAGACTTATCTGAGTTTGGTAAAGGGATTGCTTTTATCAACGGACATCATCTAGGTCGTTTCTGGAATGTCGGTCCAACCTTATCTCTTTATATTCCACATAGCTATCTCAAAGAAGGTGCCAACCGCATCATTATCTTTGAAACAGAAGGGGAGTATAAGGAACACATACATTTAACTTGTAAACCTACACTAAAACTTATAAAGGGGGAAAACTTATGACAATTGTAGGATGCCGTATCGATGGGCGCTTAATTCACGGACAAGTAGCAAACCTTTGGTCTGCTAAACTTAATGTTTCACGTATCATGGTCGTTGACAATGATGTTGTGAACAACGACGTTGAAAAAAGCGGCTTGAAACTTGCAACACCACCAGGTGTAAAACTTAGTATTTTGCCAGTTGATAAAGCAGCAGCGAATATCCTTGCTGGTAAATACGATAGCCAACGTCTTTTGATTGTAGCACGCAAACCTGACCGTTTCCTCGGTTTGGTAGAAGCAGGTGTGCCACTTGAAACTGTCAATGTCGGCAACATGTCTCAAACACCAGAAACACGTGCGATCACACGTTCAATCAACGTGGTAGATAAGGATGTGGAAGATTTCCGTAAATTAGCGGAAAAAGGTGTTAAACTTACTGCTCAAATGGTTCCAAATGATCCAGTTTCAGACTTTTTGAGCTTATTAAAATAGGAAAAAATTTTTAGGAGGTCATTGTTATGATACAATGGTGGCAAATTTTACTTCTCACTTTGTACTCAGCTTATCAAATCTGTGATGAGTTGACGATCGTTTCTTCTGCAGGTTCGCCTGTATTCGCTGGTTTCATTACTGGTTTAGTCATGGGAGATTTGACAACTGGTTTGTTTATCGGTGGTAGCTTGCAATTGTTCGTACTTGGGGTAGGTACCTTCGGTGGTGCTTCTCGTATCGACGCAACTTCTGGTGCGGTTCTTGCGACTGCTTTCTCAGTTTCACAAGGAATCGAAACAGACCTTGCGATCACTACAATCGCTGTACCAGTAGCAGCACTTTTGACTTACTTCGACGTACTTGGTCGTATGACTACAACATTCTTCGCTCACCGTATTGACGCTGCGATTGAACGCTTTGACTACAAAGGAATCGAACGTAACTATCTTCTTGGTGCGCTTCCTTGGGCTCTATCTCGTGCCCTTCCAGTATTCTTCGCCCTTGCTTTCGGTGGAGAATTCGTACAAGGTGTTGTAAACCTTGTTAAAGAATACCAATGGGTTGCAGACGGTTTGACTCTTGCAGGTCGTATGCTTCCAGGTCTTGGATTCGCTATCTTGCTTCGTTACCTTCCAGTTAAACGTAACCTTCACTACCTTGCTATGGGATTCGGTTTGACAGCTATGTTGACTGTACTTTACTCAAACGTAACAAGTCTTGGTGGAGCAGTTGCTGGTCTCATTGGCACTCTTCCTGCTGACGTTGCTGAAAAATTGGCTTTGCTAACAACTTCAAAGGATTGTCTATGATCGGTATCTCTATCGTGGGTATCTTCCTTGCGGTTGTTCACTTCAAGAACAGCCAAAAAAAGTTGCTAGTAGCAGACCTTCTACACCATCAGAAAGTGGGGAAATTGAAGATGACGAATTCTAATTACAAATTAACAAAAGAAGATTTTAATCAAATTAACAAACGTAGCTTGTTCACTTTCCAATTGGGATGGAACTACGAACGTATGCAAGCATCAGGCTACCTTTACATGATCTTGCCACAATTGCGTAAAATGTATGGAGATGGAACTCCTGAGTTGAAAAGAAATGATGAAAGTTCATACTCAATTCTTCAACACTTCACCATTCTTCCACACAATCATCGCTGGTTTTGACCTTGCCATGGAAGAAAAAGATGGCGTTGGTTCAAAAGATGCGGTTAACGGTATCAAGACAGGTTTGATGGGACCATTCGCTCCTCTTGGAGATACTATCTTTGGTTCACTTGTACCTGCTATCATGGGATCTATCGCTGCAACAATGGCTATTGCTGGTCAACCTTGGGGTATCTTCCTTTGGATTGCAGTTGCAGTAGCGTATGACATCTTCCGTTGGAAACAGTTGGAATTTGCATACAAAGAAGGGGTTAACCTTATCAACAACATGCAAAGTACTTTGACAGCTTTGATTGAAGCTGCATCTGTACTTGGTGTATTCATGATGGGTGCTCTTGTAGCAACAATGATCAACTTTGAAATTTCATACAAATTGCCAATCGGTGAAAAGATGATTGACTTCCAAGACATCTTGAACTCAATCTTCCCACGATTGCTTCCAGCAATCTTCACTGCCTTCATCTTCTGGTTGCTTGGTAAGAAAGGTATGAACTCTACAAAGCTATCGGTATCATTATCGTGCTTGCCTTGGCTCTTTCTGCCTTTGGTAAATTTGCACTTGGAATGGGCGCATAATTTATGACTAAATCATTAATTTTAGTGAGCCACGGTCGTTTCTGTGAAGAACTTAAAGGTAGCACAGAGATGATTATGGGACCACAAGACAACATTCATGCGGTTGCTCTTCTTCCAGAAGATGGACCAGAAGAATTTACTGCTAAATTTGAAGCTGCTGTTGAAGGATTGGATGATTTCCTAGTCTTTGCGGATCTTCTTGGCGGAACTCCATGTAACGTGGTGAGTCGTTTGATTATGGAAGGTCGCGACATTGAACTTTATGCAGGAATGAACCTTCCAATGGTCATTGAGTTTATCAATGCAAGCCTAACTGGAATGGATGCAGACTATAAGAGTCGTGCTTCAGAAAGCATTGTGAAAGTTAATGATTTATTGGCAAGCTTCGACGACGATGAAGATGAATAATACTCTTCAAAAATCAAATTCAAACCACGTCAGCTTCGCCTTGCCGTACTTGAGTACAGCCTTCGGCTAGCTTCCTAGTTTGCTCTTTGATTTTCATTGAGTATAAGATGTGATTGCGTTAAAACGTTAAATCATCTTATAGAAAATATACATGGGAATGGGAGCGACTCCCATTCCCATGTTTTCAATCATGAAACAATATTAGATTAGAGGTTTTCAATGCTAGATTATACAAAAGAAGATTTGCTTGAGTTGGGAGCAGAGATCACCACACGCGAAATTTACCAACAACCAGATGTTTGGAAGGAAGCTTTTGAATCTTACCAAGCACGCCGTGATGAAATTGCAGCCTTTTTGCAAGGAATTGCAGATAAACATGACTACATCAAGGTTATCCTGACTGGTGCTGGGACTTCAGCTTATGTAGGCGACACCTTAGTTCCATACTTCAAGGAAGTCTATGACGAACGTAAATGGAATTTCAATGCTATTGCTACAACAGATATCGTTGCAAACCCACAAACCTATTTGAAAAAAGACGTGGTAACTGTTTTGGTATCATTTGCACGTAGTGGAAACTCACCTGAGAGTGTAGCAACCGTTGACTTGGCTAAGGCTTTAGTTGACGAGCTTTATCAAGTAACGATCACTTGTGCGGCTGAAGGGAAATTAGCACTTCAAGCCCACGGTGACGATCGCAACCTCTTGCTCTTGCAACCGGCAGCTTCTAACGATGCTGGATTTGCTATGACATCAAGCTTTACTTCAATGATGTTGACAGCACTTTTGGTCTTCGATCCAACTGAATTTGCTGTTAAAGCTGAACGTTTTGAAGTGCTTTCTAGTCTTGCTCGTAAAGTTCTTGACAATGTGGCAGATGTGAAAGAGTTGGTTGACCTAGAATTTAACCGTGTCATTTACCTAGGTGCAGGTCCATTCTTCGGTCTTGCTCATGAAGCACAACTGAAAATTTTGGAATTGACTGCTGGTCAGGTTGCGACAATGTATGAAAGTCCAGTCGGCTTCCGTCACGGTCCAAAATCTCTTATCAATGAAGATACTGTAGTTTTAGTCTTTGGTACTACAACAGACTATACTCGTAAGTATGACTTAGACTTGGTTCGTGAAGTTGCAGGGGACCGAATCGCTCGTCGCGTTGTTCTCTTGAGTGATCAAGCCTTTGGTCTTGAAAACGTTAAGGAAGTAGCACTTGGCTGTGGCGGTGTCTTGAATGACGTTTACCGTGTATTCCCTTATATTGTTTATGGTCAACTATTTGCTCTCTTGACTTCGCTTAAGGTTGGAAACAGACCTGATACACCATCACCTACAGGTACAGTAAACCGCGTCGTTCAAGGTGTTATTATCCACGAATTCAAATAATAAGGAGAAAAGGATGAAAACATACACAGAACGTGTATTTGGGAAAGTTGATGACAAGGATGTTGTCGCTTATCGCTTTGAAACAGAAGCAGGCTACCAACTAGAAATCATGACCTATGGTGCAACGATTCTACGCTATGTAACTCCTGATAAGGCTGGTAATTTTGCCAATGTTATCCTAGGCTTTGATGATTTTGACAGCTATGTAGGTAACAGTCCTAAACATGGAGCGAGTGTAGGTCCAGTTGCAGGTCGTATCGCAGGTGCGACATTCGAATTGAATGGGAAAACCTATGAACTCGAAGTCAATAACGCAAGCAACTGTAATCACAGCGGCTCAACAGGTTGGGATTCTAGTTTGTTTGAGCTAGTCGAGGTGAGCGACCATGGTTTGACTCTTTACACAGAAAGAACAGACGGGACAGGAGGTTTCCCTGGAAACCTTAAAATCTGGATTAGCTACCACTTGGAAGAAACTGGTGCCTACGAAGTTAGCTACAAGGTAACGACGGATCAGGATACCTTGGTTAATCCGACCAACCATAGCTATTTTAACTTGTCTGGCGATTTCACTCAGACTGTTGACCGCCATGTATTCCAACTGAATACAGAAGGTATTTATCCAATCGCTCCTGATGGAGTACCAGCTAAAACTCCAGATGCTGATCGTGATGTGGTCAAACATATCTACAATGGTGCCTTGTTGAAAGATATCTTTGCAGACAAAGATGAGCAAATCCAACTCGTATCTGGATTGGACCATCCATTTGCTCTGCCTTCAGGACATGATAATGCTGGTTTCCTCTATGACCAAAATTCAGGTCGTTTCTTACTCTTTAAGACAGAAGCACCTTGCTTTGTAGTTTATACCGCAAACTTTGTGGATGAGAGTGTCATCATCGCTGGTCAACCAATGATGCAGCACAATGGGATTGCTCTTGAAGCGCAGGCTTTACCAGATGCTATTCACAGTGACCTGAAAGATCAAGTCATTCTAAAAGCAGGAGAGACTTTCACTAGCAAAACTCGTTACGAAATTGTTGTTAAATAATAAAAATTCTCTGAAGTCATAGGATTTCAGAGAATTTTTTATTATTCTTCATCTGGTGTGAGAATCATCGGAATGATGATTGGTTCACGTTCAGTGTTTTCGTAAAGGAATGGTCGAATGGCGTTTACGATAGCACCATTGACAGATTGGATGCTGGCATCCTTGTTTTTCAAAGCGATACGAATTGCATTGAAAAGGATGCGTTGGCTTTGACGGATCAAGTCGCCAGATTCGCGCATGTAGACGAAACCACGACTAAGGATATCTGGTCCAGAAATAATCATCTGAGACTCAAAGTCTACCGTTGCGACAGCAAGTACAACACCATCTTCGGATAGGTCTCGGCGGTCTTTTAGGACTGCTGCCCCGATTTCGCCGATCCGATTTCCATCGACGTAGATATCCTGAGCATTGAAGTGACCTGCGATACGAGCAGAGTTTGCAGTAAGGGCAAGGACATCACCATTGCTCATGATAAAGATATTGTCTTTTTCAACTCCAGTATCTACAGCAAGTCCAGCGTGGACTTTTTGCATGCGATATTCACCGTGAACAGGCATGAAGTATTTTTGGTTTGATGAGGCGGAGCATGAGTTTTTTTGTTCTTGCTGACCACCGTGTCCAGATGTATGGATGTTGTTAATCTTACCATGGATAACTTCAACACCAGCTTCAGAAATGATGTTAATCAGCTTGTTAACGCTAGTGGTGTTTCCTGGGATTGGACTAGATGAGAAGATAACCGTATCGCCAGGTTGGAGTTGTACCTGACGGTGGGTTCCGTTAGCAATACGAGAGAGGGCTGCCATAGGTTCGCCCTGGCTACCTGTACAAAGGATAAGAATCTCACCCGCAGGGTAGTCTTTGATTTCATTTGGTTCGATGAAGGTTCCTTTGGCGCCTTGATGTAGCCAAGTTCGATTCCGTTAACAATAGCCTTTTCCATAGAGCGTCCAAAGACAGCAATCTTACGCCCTGTTTTAACAGCGGCATCGGTCGCTTGTTGGAGACGGAAGATATTTGAGGCAAAGGATGCAAAGATGATACGTCCCTCGATACCTTGGATAATCTTCATAATAGACTGACCAACGACCTTTTCAGAGTTTGTAAAGGTTGGCACTTCAGCATTTGTTGAGTCAGAGAGTAAGCAAAGCACTCCGTCTTCACCTAGGGCTGCCATACGGTGCAAGTCTGCAGGTTCACCAACTGGTGTAAAGTCAAACTTGAAGTCACCGGTACAGACGATTTTTCCTTGAGGTGTGTGGATAACAATTCCCAAAGGTTCTGGGATCGAGTGAGTTGTTCTAAAGAAAGTTGCTTTAAGATTTTTTTAAAGGTCAACTCAGTGTTGTGGTTGATTTCGTGAAGTGTAGCATTGCGCAAAAGGCCATGTTCTTCGAGTTTTCCACGGATCAAAGCGAGGGCTAGTGGACCTGCATAGATAGGGATATTTGCTTGCTTGAGCAAGAAAGGAATCCCACCAATATGGTCCTCGTGTCCGTGTGTAATCAAGAGAGCCTTGACGCGGTCGATATTTTTCGACAATGTAAGAGTAATCAGGGATAACGTAGTCGATACCAAGCAAGTCATCCTCGGGGAATTTAATCCCTGCATCGACGATGATGATTTCGTCTTGGTATTCGATTCCGTATGTATTTTTACCGATTTCTCCTAGACCACCAATGGCAAAAACGCCCACTTCTTCTGGTTTAAGAGTATAGGCCATATTAGAACTCCGTAATTTCGAATGCGCCAGTTTCTTTTTTTCGTAGTCTAGCAATTTGTCTGACAAGAGCTCGATATATTCAACGTTGAATTCTGGACGGTTTTTCAACAAGTTCACGGGCAATGATACGTCCCTCAAGTTCTGAGCTGGCATCAATGTCTAAGTAAAGTGAGCGTGTTGTTTCACGACGTGGGCTGCGGTCTTTTGTTTCTTGATAAAAAACTTTGTAAATCATGTGTTTCCTTTCTGTTTTCAGGTCAGCTGTATTCAAAAAATTACCAGCTTGAAGCTGTTTGTTTCTATTTCATTTTCTGCCTGTATTGACCTTGATTCGTTACAATTATCTCAATTATAACATAAAAAGGGGAATTAGTAAAAGCAGGAAACATGAAAGTAAGGAGCTTGAAATGTGTTTCATTTTGCCCGATACAAGTATTTGAAGACTTTGGAATCACGTGCTATAATAAAGTTAGAAAAGAGGTTTTTCCTTATGAAGGAGGGCAGGATATGTTTCAACTAGCTATTATCATTCGTCTTCTGGCCTTTGCGGGATTTGTTGCCTGTGTTTACGGAGGAAATATTTTGTATACTCGGCTAGAGTATCGGAAAGCTAAACTCATTTGGAAGATTGGCTTCGTGACTCTGTATTCATTTTTCCTTCTCCTAGTGACCTATGTGGTCTGGTTCGTATTTTACTTTGGATTGAATACTTAAGTGCTTGTCCTGTCTGTTTGGCAGGACATTCTTGTTTCAAAACAAAGAAAATTCCCATGTGTCGGCTTTTGTAGTATAATAGTAAACAGACAAAAAGATAGGAATGTGTTATGAAAGTATTAGCTTTTGATACGTCCAGCAAGGCTCTTTCTCTAGCTATTTTAGAGGACAAGCAAGTTCTTGCCGAGACGACAATTAATATCAAGAAAAATCACAGTATTACCCTCATGCCTGCTATCGATTTTTTGATGGACAGTCTAGATTGGACACCTAAGGATTTGGATCGAATCGTCGTAGCAGAGGGGCCTGGTAGCTATACAGGTTTGCGAATCGCAGTAGCAACTGCCAAGACCTTGGCTCATACCCTAAACATTGAGTTGGTGGGGATGTCTAGCCTTTTAGCTCTGGTACCGAATCAACAGGAAGGTCTGGTTGTTCCTTTGATGGATGCACGCCGTAACAATGTATACGCAGGATTTTATGAACATGCTCAACCTGTCTTTCCAGAAGCGCATCTGTCCTTTGCGGAAGTCCTAGAGCAAGTCAAGGATGCCAACCAGGTGACCTTTGTTGGTGAAGTGGGTGCCTTTGTCGAGCAGATTCAAGAGCAATTACCACAGGCTAACTATCAAGAAACCTTACCAAACGCAGCGAATCTAGCTCTATGGGCCTGGGACAAGGAAGCAGACTCCCTGCACGACTTTGTGCCGAATTACCTCAAACGTGTCGAAGCTGAGGAAAACTGGCTCAAGAACCATACCGAGTCTGGCGAGTCCTACATTAAACGCCTATGATAGAAATCAAACGAATCCAACAGCAGCCTGACGTGGCTCAAGCTATCTACACAGTCATGACAGATGTTTATCCCGTCAGTCCTTGGACGTTGGAACAAATCCAAGCAGACCTGTCTCAAGACCAGACTTGGTATGCTTTGGCTTATGATGGGGCAGAAGTGATAGGTTTTCTAGCAATTCAGGAGAATCTTTTTGAAGCAGAAGTCTTGCAAATTGCTGTCAAAAAAGCCTATCAAGGTCAGGGGATAGCCTCAGCCTTGTTTGCAACATTGCCGACAGACAGGGAGATTTTCCTCGAAGTTAGAAAGTCAAATCAAAGAGCGCAAGCATTTTACAAGAAAGAAAAAATGGCAGTCATCGCTGAGAGAAAGGCCTATTACCATAATCCAGTTGAGGATGCCATTATCATGAAGAGAGAAATAGATGAAGGATAGATATATTTTAGCATTTGAGACATCCTGTGATGAGACCAGTGTCGCCGTCTTGAAATGATGACGAGCTCTTGTCCAATGTCATTGCTAGTCAAATTGAGAGTCATAAACGTTTTGGTGGCGTAGTGCCAGAAGTGGCTAGCCGCCACCATGTTGAAGTCATTACAGCCTGTATCGAGGAGGCGTTAGCAGAAGCAGGAATTACTGAAAACGATGTGACAGCTGTTGCGGTTACCTACGGACCAGGCTTGGTCGGAGCCTTGCTTGTTGGTTTGTCAGCTGCTAAGGCCTTTGCTTGGGCACATGAACTACCTCTAATTCCCGTTAATCACATGGCTGGTCACCTCATGGCAGCTCAAAGTGTCGAACCTTTGGAGTTCCCCTTGCTAGCCCTCTTGGTTAGCGGCGGACACACAGAGTTGGTCTATGTTTCCGAGGCTGGTGATTATAAGATTGTTGGGGAAACACGTGATGATGCGGTTGGTGAGGCCTATGATAAGGTCGGCCGTGTCATGGGCTTGACCTATCCAGCAGGTCGTGAGATTGATGAGTTAGCTCATAAAGGTCAGGATGTGTATGATTTCCCTCGTGCCATGATTAAGGAAGACAATCTGGAGTTTTCATTCTCAGGTTTGAAGTCTGCCTTTATCAATTTGCACCACAATGCCGAGCAAAAGGGAGAAAACTTGTCCACAGAGGATTTGTGCGCTTCCTTCCAAGCAGCAGTCATGGATATTCTCATGGCAAAAACCAAGAAGGCTTTGGAGAAATACCCTGTTAAAACCCTAGTCGTGGCTGGTGGTGTGGAGGCCAATAAAGGTCTTAGAGAACGTTTGGCGGCTGAAATCACCGATGTCAAGGTTATCATTCCTCCTCTACGTCTTTGCGGAGATAATGCAGGAATGATTGCCTATGCTAGTGTTAGCGAGTGGAATAAAGAAAACTTTGCAGACTTGGAACTAAATGCCAAACCTAGCCTGGCATTTGATACCATAGAATAAAGAGTCAGCTTGAGGCTGGCTTTTTTGTTTGGACAAATGCGCGAGTTTTTTAGTTTAGTAGAAATATGAGATTTAAAAAAATAATTAGTGTAGCACTTGCCCTAGTGGTATTGTTGCTGTCTCTGCTGGTTTTTCAGCTGTTTCAAAAGACGCAATTGGTCATGTTTGAAACTATTTCATTTAACATGCCCCTCGAATCCTTTGAAAAAGTGTTTGGAAAACCTAATGAAATAGTAGAAGAAACAGAAACTGGTTATCATGATACTTGGCATGCAAGAGATCCCTATCTCTATAAAACAGGGCGCCTTTTCTACCACTACGAAAACTTTAAATGGAAAAGTTACAGCGGTCGTGTGACCTTTACTTTTTCAGAATCACATCGTTTACAAGGGGCGTCGGTTTATTTCCCCTGTGGCTTCCAAAGCTCAACAGAAAGAAATCTTTTATCAAATGACCAAAGATATGAAAGCAGAAATCGAAGCTCTACCCAATTTTCAGTCTTTGAAAGTTGATGCCTTGGTCGGGGATGATGGTGGTTATCGGTTTAAGGTCAAACTGAAAGGGCAACTGAGAGAACTCCGGATCGATGTTTATCCTACAGAATATGAGGATGATGACAATCCTGAGATTAATCAATATCATATTCGAATCGATCAATCTCAGTGGTAGTCGCCCTAGGGATCTTGTTTTGAACGCTTTTGACAATAGAATGCTGTATTTGTAAGAATGAGGAGGTTTATGAAAGAAAAAGGATTTTGGGAGGGAGTACAGGCTGCGGTGCCAACGGCTTAGGCTATGTCAGTATCGGCCTTGCTTGTGGCATTATCGGTTCCCCTTATGTAATCCCTGTGGAAATGGGCTTGATGTGTCTCTTTGTCTATGCTGGAAGTGCCCAGTTTGCCATGATAGCCTTGATAGCAGTTCAAGCGCCTGTGGTAGCCATTGTCATGACGGTCTTTTTGATCAATCTACGCCTCTTTTTATTGAGCTTACATGCGTCTACCTATTTTCGTCATACCAGTCTTTGGTACAATATCGGCATGTCCAGCCTCTTGACCGATGAGACCTATGGCGTTTTGATGGGCGAGTTGGTGCATACGGATAAGGTCAATCCTATGTGGATGCACGGGAACAACCTTAACAGCTATGTGGCTTGGTTTGTCGGAACTGTTGTCGGAACTGCTCTAGGTGGACTTCTACCAAATCCAGAAATTTTTGGCTTAGATTTTGCCCTAGTGGGGATGTTTATTGGGATTTTTACTTCCCAGTTTCAGATTATGCAAAAACGGATTCCTTTGCGCAATCTCTTCATTATTCTGGGAGTTGTTGCTGTTTCCTTTTTTGTACTCTTGACAGTAGTGTCTCAGTCATTAGCTGTTCTGTTTGCGACCTTGCTAGGTTGTACCATGGGGGTGGTTTTGGATGGTCAGTAAGTATATTTTATTAGCAATTGTCTTTTCTGGCTTGGTGACTTGGATTCCAAGAATGATTCCTTTTATCCTAGCCAAGTACAAGGGTTTGCCGCCTATCGTAGAGCGTTTTTTAAAATTTTTACCTGTATCTATTATCTTCGCCTTGATTCTTTCAAGTGTAGTGACAGGAAAAGTTGGAAGTTTCCCACAGATAAAGTGGTTAGACTTTCTAGCAGTCTTTCCGACAGCCCTTGTCGCCTTTCGTTACCGCAATCTGGTGGGTACAGTTCTCTTTGGAGTGGTTTTGATAGCAGTCCTACGCTTGGTTTTTTAATCAGCCATAAAGAAAACCTATGGCAAATATAGAAATCATATAATGGCGCAATTACTTTTTTTCTGTTAAGATAAGACTGTATCTTATTTTGGAGGAAATATCATGAAAAAAATCGTTAAATATTCATCACTTGCTGCCCTAGGGCTTGTTGCCGCAGGTGTATTAGCAGCTTGCTCAGGTGGTGAGAAGAAAGATGTCGCATCTGGTGAAGCAACATCTGCTAAGAAAGAAATCGTTGTAGCAACTAATGGATCACCAAAACCATTTATCTATGAAGAAAATGGTGAATTGACAGGTTACGAGATTGAGCTTGTTCGTGCTATCTTTAAAGACTCAGACAAGTATACTGTCAAGTTTGAAAAGACAGAGTGGTCAGGGATTTTCCCAGGACTTGATAGCGATCGTTACCAAATGGCCGTTAACAACCTTAGTTATACCAAAGAACGTGCAGAGAAATACCTCTACGCAGCGCCAACTGCTAAAAACCCTAACGTTCTTGTTGTGAAGAAGGACGACACTAGCATCAAGTCTCTTGATGATATCGGTGGAAAATCTACTGAAGTCGTTCAAGGAACAACCTCAGCTAAACAATTGGAAGCATACAACACAGAACATGCTGACAATCCAACTATCCTTAATTATACTAAGGCAGATTTCCAACAAATCATGTCTCGTTTGAGCGATGGACAATTCGACTACAAGATTTTTGATAAAATCGGTGTAGAGACAGTTATCAAAAACCAAGGTTTGGATAACTTGAAAGTCATCGAACTTCCAAGCGACCAACAACCTTACGTATACCCACTTCTTGCCAAAGGTCAAGATGAGTTGAAGGCATTTGTGGACAAACGCATCCAAGAACTCTATAAAGACGGAACCCTTGAAAAACTATCTCAACAGTTCTTTGGTGGTTCTTACCTGCCAGCAGAAGCTGACATTAAATAGTTAAAAATTACCTCTGTTAGTGACAGGGGTATTTTTTATGTAAGCACATTCAAAAAAACGACTGGATTGCCTCATATTCTTTGACAGAGGCCCTTTAAATAGATTATAATAGTATATAATACCTTTAAAGGAGATTGTCATGAAATACAAAAAATTTCTATCCTCATTTACATTAGCGACTGCTTTGTTAGCAGCAAGTGCGATAAATCAGGAAGTTCAAGCTAATGAAAAGCCTGTAGATGCTAAGGAAAGCTGTTACACCATCATCATCTGAAAAACAGATTACAGATGCGCAAAAGGAAGTTAAGAAAGCTCAAGCGTCTGTAGATGAAAAAGCTTCAAAAGAAGCGGAGGCTAAAAAGGACTTAGCCAAGGCTGATAAAAAGGTTGCTGAGACAAAAGAAGCTATCAATATCGCTAAAAATGCTGATGCTATCATCGAAGAAGAATCAAAAGTAGCATCTGAGAAGAGCGCTGAAAAAACAGAAGCTGACAAAGCTTTGGCAAACGCAGAATCTACAGCAACTGCAGCTAAATCTGCAGAAACTGCAGCTAAAGAAGCTAGCCAATCTGCCAATGAAAAGCGTGATGCTAAAGCAGCAGAGGTAAAGGCGAAACAAGCTGAACTCGATGGCATGACTGATGAAAGTCTTAAAAATCAAATCTCTAATACAGAAAACGATATTAAAAAGGCAGATCAGTCTATTCAAGAACAAACTAAAGCAGCAAGTGAAGTAGCGAATAAGATAGCAGATAAACAAAAGGAACTTGACAATTACAAACCAACAGTTTTGAAAAAAGTCTTGAATCCAGAAGAACAAGGTCATAAAGCTCCAGCATCTGAGGATGGTTATGACTATAACAAGCAACATCGCCCTAAAGACGCCTCAGGTAATCCTTTGATGGAGAATGTTGACTTCCAAGGTGTTCGTGAAGTTGAAGTGGAAGCAACTGAAGAAATGAAACGCTTCACTAAGGCTATGGCTGATTACAATGCAAATCCATCCAAATATAAAACAAGACCAGTCTTTAAGTTTGTTGTGGATAATCGCAAATTGACAGAAGCTTTCATTGAGGTAGCAAATGAACTCCGTCGCGCTAATGGTGTTACACAAGATTTAGCTCTAGACGAAGCCTACATCAAACATGCAGAAGAACGTTCAAATGAAATGGCTACTACTGGTATCCTAAGCCATGATACCAAGTTATCACACCCAGATGGAGAAGATGTTCGTGTAGAAAATATCGGAATGGATTATGCAATTCCTGGAACAGATGGTGGACCAAACTTTGTGGAAGTTAAAAATGGTCAAACGATTTATAATTACGATAAGATTATGAGTTATAAACAGTATGCTTATAAAATCCTTTTAGCTTGGTATGCAGACTTTAATAATATAAAAGGAATCGACTACGGACACCGCAGAGCCCTTCTTACACCGGTTGGAGGGAAAGTAGGAGTTGCCCAAGGAACGATTGAAGGAAAAAATCCTAATAACATTTATTATACATATACAAGTAATGCCTATTCACCTGAAACAGTGAAGGAATACACGTCTAATTTCTATGCCTTTAAGGACGATGATAAATTGCATCCGACTTTCTATGGTAAACGCATGAAGTTCTTGCCTGAGCATCACTTTGTATACGTTGAAAAAACAGTTATTGACAAATCTGCTGACCTTAAGGCTGAACTTGCATCATTGAAAGCAGAAAAAGCTGACAAAGATGCGAAAAAAGTAGCTGCTGAAACTAAAAAAGCTGACTTGTTAGTAGCTTTGGATAAATTAAATAAACAAGCCAATAATTTATCAAGTTCACGTGAACAAGTTAAAAAAGACTTGGAACAAGCGAAATCTGATTTGGCAACCTTGACTGCAGATGCGAAAGCAAAAGCTGACTTAGTTGCTACGAAATCACAAGAAGCAACTAAAGCAAGTCAAAATCTAAAAGCCTTGCAAGCCAAGGTAGCAGAATTGGCTACAGCCATTAAAAATGCAGAAGAAAAACGCGATAAAGCAATGACCTTGAAAGGTCAAGCATCAGCCTTGGAAACAACCTTGAAGCAAGCAGAAACTGATAAAGCAAATGCACAGAAAGTTAGTGATCAAGCAGAAGCTGAGTTGAAATTGGCTCAAACAGCCTTGGCAGAAGCTAAAGCGAAGCTACAAGCTTTATTAGATGTACTTGAAGCAGAGAATATGCTGAAAGTGGCAGAAAAAGACGGAATGATTATTGGGCTACCAAAAAATGCACCAATTCAAGACCCACTTCCAGAATTTGATCTTCGTAAACTTGCTGACAAACCTCAAGGAGCAGAAACTAAAAAACCTGGAGAAAAAGCTTCTACTAAAGTATTACCAAATACAGGAACAAACTCAGGTGTAGATGGACAAACGACTCTGTTTGGAGTTTACGGTTTACTTGCGAGTCTCGGCTTAGCAGGCATCGTAACACGACGCAGAAGACAAGGTGAATAAATCTTAAAAGCTATCTAGTAATCAGCTAGATGGCTTTTTTGTAGAATGATAGATCCGAGGATAGGTCTAATATCAGCTTAATATGTATAGTTTCAAACTATATGTCTGTCTATCTAATAACAATTTGCGAAATCAAATAAAGTATGAGATACTATTACGGTATTATTTTTAAAGGAGAAAGAATCATGAAAATCAAAAAATGGTTAAGCGTAGCAGCGATTGCTACAGTAGCAGGCCTTACACTTGCAGCTTGCGGAAATTCAGACAAGAAAGCGGACAATACAACTACAGTTAAAATTGCGACTGTTAACCGTAGTGGTTCAGAAGAAGCACGTTGGGACAAAGTCCAAGAATTGGTTGAAAAAGACGGAATTAAATTGGAATTCACAGAGTTTACAGATTACTCACAACCAAACAAGGCAACTGCTGATGGTGAAGTAGACTTGAACGCTTTCCAACACTACAACTTCTTGAACAACTGGAACAAAGAAAACGGTAAAGATCTTGTAGCGATTGCAGATACTTACATCTCACCAATCCGTCTTTACTCAGGTTTAAACGGAAGTGAAAACAAGTACACTAAAGTGGAAGAAATCCCAGATAACGGTGAAATCGCAGTACCTAACGATGCTACAAACGAAAGCCGTGCTCTTTACTTGCTTCAATCAGCTGGTTTGATTAAGTTGGATGTTTCAGGAACTGCACTTGCGACAATCGCAAACATCACAGAAATCCAAAGAACTTGAAAATCACTGAATTGGACGCTAGCCAAACAGCTCGTTCATTGTCATCAGTTGATGCAGCTGTTGTAAACAACACTTTTGTTACAGAAGCAAAATTGGACTACAAGAAAGCACTCTTTAAAGAGCAAGCTGACGAAAACTCAAAACAATGGTATAACATCATCGTTGCGAAAAAAGATTGGGAATCATCACCTAAAGCTGATGCAATCAAGAAAATTATCGCAGCTTACCACACTGACGAAGTGAAAAAAGTCATCGAAGAAACTTCAGACGGCTTGGATCAACCAGTTTGGTAATAAACACAGGGAGGTGGGAGAAATTTTTCCACCTCTTGCTTTTATATAGAGCCTAAAACAAATGAAATCCACTTGTATTGATTCTAAAGGTACAAGTCCTAGTAGAAAGGTAGAGAGAAAATGGTTTTCCCTAGCCAAGAAGAACAAATTGAAAAGTTTGAAAAGGATCATGTAGCGCAACATTATTTTGAAGTTTTGCGTACCTTGATTTCTAAAAAATCAGTCTTTGCCCAACAAGTCGGCCTGAAAGAGGTGGCTCGTTATCTAGGTGAGATTTTTAAACGTGTTGGTGCAGAAGTTGAGATTGACGAGAGCTATACAGCGCCTTTTGTCATGGCACATTTCAAAAGTTCACGACCAAATGCCAAGACTATCATTTTCTACAACCACTATGACACAGTACCAGCAGATGGTGATCAAGTTTGGACCGAGGATCCCTTTACACTCTCTGTGCGTGATGGCATTATGTATGGACGCGGGGTTGACGATGACAAGGGGCATATCACTGCTCGCTTGAGCGCTCTGAGAAAATATATGCAACATCACGATGATCTTCCAGTCAATATCAGTTTCATCATGGAAGGAGCTGAAGAGTCTGCCTCTATGGACTTGGACAAATATCTAGAAAAGCATGCTGACAAACTCCGAGGCGCAGATTTATTAGTCTGGGAACAAGGAACAAAGAATGCTTTAGAACAGTTAGAAATCTCTGGTGGAAATAAGGGAATTGTGACCTTTGATGCCAAGGTCAAGAGTGCAGACGTCGATATCCATTCTAGCTATGGTGGAGTCATCGAATCAGCTCCATGGTATCTCATTCAAGCTTTGACAAGTCTTCGCGCTGCAGATGGGCGTATTTTAGTTGAGGGCTTGTACGATGATGTGCAGGAACCAAACGAACGTGAGTTAGCCTTGGTTGAAACCTATGCCCAACGCAATCCAGAGGAAATCAGTCAGATTTATGGCTTAGAATTGCCACTTTTACAAGAGGAACGTACAGTCTTTCTAAAGCGTTTTTTCTTTGAACCAGCGCTCAATATCGAAGGAATTCAGTCTGGTTATCAAGGTCAAGGAGTTAAAACGATTTTGCCAGCAGAGGCTAGTGCCAAGCTAGAAGTCCGCTTGGTTCCAGGGCTTGAACCCCATGATGTTTTGGAGAAAATCCGAAAACAACTAGACAAAAATGGCTTTGATAAGGTAGAATTGTACTATACTTTGGGTGAGATGAGTTATCGAAGCGATATGAGTGCACCATCTATTCTCAATGTTATTGAGCTAGCCAAGAAATTCTATCCACAGGGCGTATCTGTCTTGCCAACAACGGCTGGTACAGGTCCTATGCATACGGTATTTGATGCCTTAGAAGTACCTATGGTTGCCTTTGGTCTAGGAAATGCCAATAGCCGAGACCACGGTGGAGATGAAAATGTGCGAATCGCCGATTATTATACCCATATTGAATTAGTAGAGGAGCTGATTAGAAGTTATGAGTAGAGACATTATCAAATTAGACCAGATCGATGTGACTTTCCACCAAAAGAAAAGAACCATCACAGCGGTCAAGGATGTGACCATTCACATTCAAGAAGGGGATATCTACGGGATTGTAGGATATTCTGGAGCAGGGAAATCAACCCTGGTTCGTGTTATTAACCTTTTGCAAAAACCATCTGCAGGTAGAATTACCGTTGATGATGATGTGATTTTTGATGGTAAAGAAACCTTAACTGCCGGGCAATTACGTCGCAAACGTCAGGATATTGGGATGATTTTCCAACACTTTAACCTTATGAGTCAGAAGACAGCAGAGGAAAATGTAGCCTTTGCCCTCAAACATTCTGGACTCAGTGAGAAAGATAAGAAGGCTAAAGTGGCTGAATTATTAGACTTGGTCGGATTGGCTGACCGTGCTGAAAACTATCCTTCACAACTTTCTGGTGGACAAAAACAACGTGTGGCTATTGCGCGTGCTTTGGCCAATGATCCAAAAATCTTGATTTCTGACGAGTCAACTTCTGCCCTAGACCCTAAGACAACTAAGCAAATCTTGTCTCTATTACAAGATTTGAACCGTAAACTAGGTTTGACCATTGTCTTAATTACACATGAGATGCAGATTGTCAAAGACATTGCTAATCGTGTAGCAGTCATGCAGGATGGCCGCTTGATTGAAGAAGGTAGCGTTCTTGAAATCTTCTCAGATCCTAAGCAACCATTGACCCAGGACTTTATCTCAACGGCTACTGGTATTGATGAAGCTATGGTCAAGATTGAAAAGCAAGAAATCGTGGAGCACTTATCTGAAAATAGCATTTTGGTACAACTCAAGTATGCAGGCGCTTCTACAGATGAGCCGCTTTTAAATGAATTGTATAAGCACTACCAAGTAACAGCCAATATTCTCTATGGAAACATCGAAATTTTGGATGGTACTCCTGTTGGTGAGCTTGTGGTTGTTTTGTCTGGAGAAAAAGAAGCTTTGGCAAGCGCTCAAGATGCTATTCGTCAGGCTGGTGTGCAACTAAAAGTATTGAAGGGAGGACAGTAAGATGGCAGACTTGATCCAAACATATTTACCAAACGTCTACAAGATGGGTTGGTTAGGCCAAGCGGGCTGGGGGACAGCTATTTACTTAACACTTTATATGACAGTTCTTTCCTTTATCATTGGAGGATTCCTAGGACTAGTTGCAGGACTTTTTCTCGTCTTAACTGGACCGGGTGGCGTCTTAGAAGATAAAGTTGTTTTTTGGGTTTTGGATAAGATTACCTCAATCTTCCGTGCAGTTCCTTTTATCATTCTCTTGGCTGTCTTGTCACCCTTCTCTCATTTGATCGTAGGGACAAGTATCGGGCCAAATGCAGCTATCGTACCACTTTCTTTGCAGTTTTTGCCTTCTTTGCTCGTCAGGTTCAAGTAGTTTTATCAGAGCTTGATGGTGGTGTCATTGAGGCAGCTCAAGCAAGTGGAGCGACATTTTGGGATATCGTAGGAGTTTACCTATCAGAAGGACTTCCAGACTTGATCCGCGTGACGACTGTGACCTTGATTTCACTAGTCGGTGAAACAGCTATGGCGGGAGCAGTTGGGGCTGGAGGTATCGGTAACGTAGCTATCGCTTATGGTTTTAACCGTTACAATCACGATGTGACTATTCTTGCGACCCTCATCATTATCTTGATTATCTTTTCTATCCAATTTTTGGGAGATTTCTTGACCAAGAAATTAAGTCATAAATAAAAAAGAGCCACCTGGCTCTTTTTTATGATGTTTTATGTGCTAATTTCTTACTAAGTGTTTGTCCAATCAGGGCACCAAGTAGAGCGCCGATGAGAATACTTGTGATAAAGAGGAGGATATTAGTAGGATTCGGTGCAACCATAATGCGATCGATATAGTCCTGAGATTTTCCACGAGCGACTAGAGTTGCGATATAGGCTTGAGGGGTCAACCACATGAGTAGGATGGGACCAGTAGTACCAAAGGCAAACTAGGAAGGAAAGAAGGTTCTTGACCTTATCCTTGTAATGTCCTAGGTGAGCGATGCCATCTGCTGCAAGACCGCAGATAATACCTGGCAGAAAGGCTCCAGCACCATGCTTACTCCCGAGGAAAAAGAGAGCAATCACAAGTCCTATCGATGTAATCGCTCCGAAACGAGGCACTTTGGCTAAAAGAATCATATAGACGCTACCACCTACAAGAGCAGAAAAGGCAGGGGCGTAAAACATATTTCCAGTGTGGTCGACAAGGTTCCCTAGTAGAACCCCCACTCCGATACAGAGAAAGTAGACAAGGGCAGCAACAAGGGTTGTCAAGATATTCTTTTTCATAAGTTCTCCTTCGTATATCTGATGGTTTTCATTGTATCATGCCTGGCTTAGATTGTAAATACTGGCTGATATTTGCTATTTGTCCGGAAACTAGATGAAAGAGGAATAGACTAAAGCTATTTCTTTACTCCTCTCACTGTCCCAATCCCTTTATTTATGGTAAATAGGACTATTAAGTTAGAAAGAGGATTCTCTATGAAATTACAAAAACCAAAAGGAACGCAGGATATTTTACCTGCTGAGTCTGCTAAGTGGCAGTACGTTGAAGGCTTTGCGCGTGAAATTTTCAAACGCTACAACTACGCAGAAGTACGTACCCCTATTTTCGAGCACTACGAAGTCATCAGTCGTTCTGTTGGAGATACAACCGATATCGTAACTAAGGAAATGTACGACTTTTACGACAAAGGAGACCGCCATATTACCCTCCGTCCAGAAGGAACTGCTCCAGTCGTTCGTTCTTATGTGGAACACAAACTCTTCGCACCAGAAGTTCAAAAGCCAAGCAAGTTCTACTACATGGGGCCAATGTTCCGCTATGAGCGCCCACAAGCAGGTCGTTTACGCCAATTCCACCAGATTGGTGTGGAGTGCTTTGGCTCTAGCAATCCAGCTACCGATGTAGAGACGATTGCTATGGCAGCCCACTTCTTGAAAGCAATTGGCATTCAAGGCGTCAAACTACACCTCAACACTCTTGGAAATCCTGAGAGCCGTGCAGCCTACCGTCAAGCCTTGATTGACTACTTAACACCGCTCAAGGAGACATTGTCTAAGGATAGCCAGCGTCGTTTGGAGGAAAACCCTCTCCGTGTCTTGGACTCGAAGGAAAAAGAAGACAAGGTAGCTGTGGAGAATGCACCATCTATTTTGGATTACCTGGATGCAGAAAGCCAAGCCCACTTTGATACTGTTCGTCAGATGTTGGAGAATCTAGGAGTAGACTATATCATCGATACCAATATGGTGCGTGGTCTGGACTACTACAACCACACCATCTTTGAGTTTATCACAGAGATTGATGGCAATGGCTTGACAGTTTGTGCAGGTGGTCGCTACGATGGCTTGGTTGCCTACTTTGGCGGTCCTGAAACTGCTGGCTTTGGCTTTGGACTTGGTGTAGAGCGTCTTCTTCTAGTCCTTGAAAAGCAAGGGGTGGCCCTACCTATCGAAAACGCCCTCGACGTCTACATTGCTGTCCTTGGTGAAGGAGCTAATCTGAAGGCTTTGGAGTTGGTACAAGCTCTTCGCCAACAAGGCTTCAAAGCGGAGCGTGATTACCTCAATCGTAAACTCAAAGCTCAGTTCAAGTCAGCAGATGTTTTTGGAGCTAAGGCCCTCATCACTCTGGGAGAGAGCGAAGTAGAAAGTGGACAAGTCAAGGTTAAGAACAACCAAACTCGAGAGGAAGTAGAAGTTTCGCTTGAAACTATTAGCAAAAACTTCTCGGAAGTATTTGAAAAATTAGGATTTTAATAGTAAAGTAATGAACCAGGGATTTATTCCTGGTCTTTTTGAATGAAAGTATTAAAAAGACGAAAAGTATAGAAAAAAATACTTTTGTCAGAAAAGAGTTAGTTAGAGAAATAAAAATTTTTGATTAAAAATTTATTGACTTTAAACCTTTATCCCTGTATTCTTGTATTGAATAAGTATGTTGCATCCTCATGTAGGATAGAATCAAATATTTACTTAGGATAATCAGTCAGACTAGATATGATTGCTAAATGAGCGCTTGGAGAAATACAACATGAATATCAGAAAATCAACAAAATATTCACTATTAACAATTGGGATTTTAACTACTTTCCAATTAGTTCAAGTGCATGTTAAAGCTGATACAACTGATTTTTTAAATAATACAGTTGTTCAAAATCAGGATGAAAAAGAAACTTCATTAAATAAGAACTCAAATGAAAAGAGTGTAGCTACCGCTAATGGCAAGAAAGAGGCGGAAATTAATGAGGGAAAGTCAGCATTTTTAACGGCAGCAGATTCTACCTCTACAACGGAAGTAGCAGAAAAGGAAGCAGACAAGTCTCCTGCTGGGAAGGAAGTTACTGAAGAAAAACTAGCAGCAGAACAATATGCCAAAAATCAACCAACAACTGAACAGCCTAAGGTGGAACAACCAGCAGCTGAAACAACACCGGACGAAGAACTGAAAAAGTTGTTAGAGACACCTCAAGAGGGGGTGACGACTCCTAAAGAGGAACCGAAAGCTCCTAAAGATGAATCAACAACTCCTAAGGTTCGTCGCAGAAGAGCTACAGCTACCAATACAAAAGTATACGAAGATGCAACATACGGCAAGTATGTAAAAGCTACAGATTTTGGATTAGATACGACTGGTAATGTTGAAGCAAGTGATTCTCTTCAAAAGGCTCTGAAAGCAGCCAATGAGGTTGAGGGAGGAGCTGCCGTAATGGTTTCAGGGAATGTCCTCTTGAAGAAAACCTTGGTTATCGATGAGAACTATGCCAATGTAAAAGGTTTGATTGGTAGTGGTCCAAGTCGTAACAATACAAAAATCGTGTTTAACAAAAAGCAAGATGGAGAGCACGATCCTGAAACAAACTTGACAGATAACCGTTACGAGTCTGCGGTGCTCATTCAAAATCAGAAGGACTTTACTGTAGGTCGTTTAACAGTTGAGCATGCTTATGATTCGTCAGACTACACCAAAGACAATGAATTTTACCGCAAAGGCAAGTCTTATTTTGGACGATCAAATGGTATCTATGTAAACGATTCTTCAAATGTTACGATTAATGACGTTCGCGCCTTAAAATTCAACAGAGCAGGTGTCTTCTTTGGTTCAAGTAAGGCAACGGCGCAAGAATATGATGCTAATGGCAGACCAATCCCGAATAGTAGCATCTCTGAAAGTTTCAAGAGAAGTCAAGTCTATCGGAGATCCAGATGTTCCAATCATGGACGGCAATAAGATAACCAACTCCTTCCTTCATAATAACCGTGTTGCTGGTGTTATGTTTGGCTATCAACGCGATTTTCTTGTAGAAAATAACATCTTGTCATACAACGGTCATGCTTTAGATGGTGACACTGGCTACGGAGCAACCTCAATGGAAGGCTCCTATAATGATGGTATTACCTATACGGGGAATTATACAAACTACAACTACAGCAAAGGTTTGGATATCCATGACGGGAATAGAATCCTAATTGAAAACAACGTCACTCTTGGAGATCGTTTGAAGGGCATTGAGGTTTATAATCACGCCAATCCAATGACGGATGTCATTGTTCGCAACAACAATGTCACGCAAAATCCAAATTCTAAGTTGGGAAATGATGACAATGCTTCAGATCGTTACCGTGGGTACACAGCCATCTCTATCCTGACAAATGAGAAAAATCATAAATGGACAAGTCCTCTTGCAAAAGGTCGTTATGAAATATCAAATAATACGATTGACGGTTTAACAAAACCATTTGAAAATGGACAACCGGGGACTTTTGGCATTCTCTTTAGAAATAATGAGGCTTCAAATAATTACAGTCTAAACATCGAAGGAAATAGCATCACTGGTGATTCAACAGACTATATCATCTCTGTCAACAACAATACTGCTCAAGCATCTAGAGGTGTTGAAGGTGGAGGATCAGGTGACATTACTATTGCAAGAAACCAGGTTGAAGTAGATGATATCAAGCACTTACCGATTTACATCAACGATGATACCACCTATGTAGCGAGTGTCCTTGACCCTGCAACTGGAAAACGTGTAAACAAGGTTACAAAAGTACCATTTACTAAGACTAGAGGAAGCATCAACATTGACAGCAATGAGTTGACCGTATCGAAAATCAAGTCTCGATGGAAAAACGCGGTTGCGATTGAAAGTACAAATGCAGCTTCTATAGGTGTCAATAGTAATACTTTTAAATATAAAGACAATGAACCATGGCAACGTTACGATGTCGCTCGAAAAACAGACGGAGCAGTTATCAAAGATTTGATGCAAGCCTTCTTTGGGATTAATCGTCTTAACGACACCGTTAAAGTAATAGCGACAGACAACAAATTCATTACAGATACACCAAATAAAAATGGCTTCTTTAGACTATATAATGGAGACTGGGTGAACTTGAATGCCAAGGAAAAGAATGTCTTTCTGGGACATAACACCCTAGACGGTAACCACTAGCCCCATTTGAAATCGCTGGGGATAAGACTATTGAAACACTCCGTACATCCACAACGACAGAATACGTTATCGAAACTCGTCAGACAGATGAACTTCCTATCGGATTTAAGAAGATTGTTCAAAAAGGTGTACCTGGTAAGAAGGTCAATGTTTATAAGATTACCAAAGTTGGTGATACAATTGTAGGTCGTCAGATTGAATCTGAGGAAGTAATTCAAGAGCCTACGAGAGAAATCGTCTTGATTGGTACAGCTACAGAAACCTTTGAAACTGTTACTGAGAAAGAAACTATTGCATACGAAACAGAAATCAGAACTGACCCAACAAAACCAAAAACTTATCAATTTGAAAATCAAGCTGGTAAGAATGGTTCTGTTGAAAAGACTTATCAAATCAGAAAACTGAATGGTAAGGAAGTCGGTAAGACTTTGACGTCTGAAACAGTGATTGATCAACCAGTCAAACGCATTATCACAGCTGGTAGTGCAGTAGAAAAGGTTGAATACACTACTGAGGTTAAGGATGTTGACTTTGAAACTGTCATCGAATACGCCTACACGAAACCAAAAGGCTACGAAGAGGTCCGTCAAGAAGGTGAAAAAGGCCGCATTGAGAACCAATATAAATTGACCTACCTCAATGATGAACTGATTGACCGTACCTTGGTCAATAAAAATGTTCTCAAAGAGAAGAAAGACAAGATCGTTGTTAAAGGGCTAGGTGTAGTCGAATCGGTTAAATCCTTAGTTGCTGTTGAAGAAAAAGACTTCAACAAGGTCATTGAAAAGGATGAAACCCAACCAGAAGGCTACAGCAAGATTACTCAGGTAGGTTCACCAGGGACAATAACAACAACTTATGAAGTCACCTATGAGGATGATGTTGAAGTTGCTCGTAAAGAAATCTCGAAAGTGGAAGATCCAAAAGCAGTTGATGAAATCACTGTAATCGGAACTTCAAAAATGACAGAACGTACAGTGGACGAACAGGTTGATGTACCATTCAAGACGATTTATATCACTGACAATACGCTTCCAGCAGAAGAAAGTGTTGTCGAGGAAGAAGGTAGTTTAGGACAAATTATCCGAACATTCTTGGTAAACTATAAGAATGGTAATGAGATTGGCCGTACCATTGTTTCGGAACACAAGGTTACAGATGCTGTCAACCGTGTTGTTCGTGTCGGAAGTACAACACCAATTGTTGAAACAACTGAATTTGTAGACGAGACAGAGCCAGTCAATTACAATACTCGCAAAGAATTTTCAGATCAACTTACTGTAGGAACAAGCAAACTTATCCAATCAGGTAAGAAGGGGCAGAAGACAAGTCGCTACTCTGTAACCAAGGTTAATGGTGAAGAGACATCTCGTACATTTGTAGAATCTAAAATCACTACAGATCCAGTAGATGAGATCATCCAAGTTGGAACTCGTATAAAAGAAATTAGAGAAGCAACCGAGATAAGTCCAATTCCATTTACTATTAAGGTTCGTAAAGACACCACGAAGTCAATCGGCTACCGAGTGACTGAGGTAGAAGGTCAAGACGGTGAGAAGTCAGACCTCTATAAAGTAACCTACATCAATGGTGCCGAAACCAAACGGGAACATCTCAAGACAACAGTGGTAAGAGAAGCTGTTGACAAGGTGATTGTCGAAGGTGCCGGAGTAGAACGTGCTCTCTTTGAAATTCAAGAAGATAAGATTACAAGCTCAACTGAGTATCGAAATGATGACACTCTTCCAGAAGGTGAAACAAAAGTTGCTCAAGTTGGAGAAGAAGGCCTCCTTCGTAAGACGATCGAAAAACAATACTTCAATGATGAATTGCGCTCTACAAGATTGGTAGAAAGTAAGCTTGTCACAGAAGCAACCCCAACTATTATCTTAGTCGGTACAAAACACGTGCCAACCATCAAGGTAGAACAAGATACTCAAACTGAGAAGATTGCCTACAAGACTCAAAAATCCAAGATCCAAACCTACCAAAAGGTGAAACTAAGGTAGTTCAAGTAGGAAGAACTGGTCTCATTGAGAAAGTTTACCAACTAACTTACAAAGACGGAGTCTTGATTAAGACAGACTTGATTAGTAGTAAGGAAGTTCAGAAAGTCCAAGATGAGATTATCCATATCGGTACTCAAGTCACTGAAACTAAGGAAATCAACACAACAAGTCCAATTCCGTACAATGTTATTATTCGTAAGGATAAGACCAAGCCAGTTGGTTACAGCTTTGTTGAAGTAGAGGGCCAAGAGGGAATTCAAACAGACTACTATCAAGTGACGTATGTCAATGGTAAGGAAACTAAGCGTGAACACCTCAGAACTGTCATTACAGCTCAACCTGTCAATAAAGTCCTAGTTGAAGGTTCTGGTATCGAACGCACAATCTTCGAAATTCAAGAAGAGAGAATCACAAATTCAACGGAATTCCGTAATGATGACACTCTTCCAGAGGGTGAAACGAAGATTATCCAAGAAGGTCAATATGGTCTAATCCATAAGACAATCGAGAAGCAATACTTCAATGATGAAGAACGTTCTTCAAAACTAATCGAAACTAAAGTTGTCAGAGAAGCAGTTCCAACAATCATTTTAGTCGGAACAAAACATGTTCCAAATATTACAGTCAAGCAAGAAACTAGAACCGAGGAAACTGATTTTAGAACTGTGACTGTTATAGATGAAAATTTGCCGAAGGGTGAACATAAACTTGTTCAAGAAGGTCGTGCAGGTCTAGTTGAAAGTCTACCAACTAACCTACAGAGATGGTGTTCTGGTCAAGACTGATTTGATTAGTGTCAAGGAGTTGCGTCCAGCCCTCGAACAGATCATCCATGTAGGTTCTCAGGTTTCTGAAACCAAGGAGATCGCCTTAACAAGTGTTATTCCTTACAACACCATCGTTCGGGAAGATAAGTTTAAGCCTGTGACCTATCGTTTGGTCGAAGTAGAAGGCCGAGAAGGGACTCAAACAGACTACTATCAAGTAACCTATGTCAATAGTAAAGAAACTCAACGTGAGTATCTAAGAACTGTTATCACGACTCAACCTGTCAACAAAGTTCTTGTGGTGGGTGCTGGAGTTGAGCGTACAGTCTTGGTGACTGAGGAGGAAGTCATTAGTCATCAAACAGAATATCGCAATGACGATACTTTGCAAGAAGGTGTAACTAAAGTTTTCCAAGAAGGCCAAGATGGACTCATCCATAAGACTTTTGAAAAATACTACTTCAATGATGAAGAACGTTCTGCAACATTGGTTGATACGAAAGTTATCCGAAAAGCAGTAAACCGTGTTATTTTGATAGGAACAAAACGAATTACTACTATTACAACAGAGGAACTCATCCAAGTAGAAGAAATTGACTTTGAGAAACAAACAGTTGAAAATGCCGCATTAGCCCAAGGGACTACAAGATTGCTACAAAAAGGGAAAGCAGTCAAACGCCAGTATGTCTATCGTTTGACTGTGCAGAATGGAGTTGTGATTAAGAAAGAATTGATTCGCTCAGAAATCCTAGAAGAACCACAATCAGAAATTATTGAAATAGGGACACTGGTTGAACAATCAAAACAAGAATCATCAGCACCAGTTGAGATTATTCCGACAGTTCCATCTCCTAAACTGGAGGAGATGAAGCCATTGGCAGTTTCAGCTCAAGAACCTCAAACAGCTGAAGCGCCAGTTGTCCAAGATCAGCACTTACCAGAGACTGGAGACCAATCAAACTGGTGGATTAGCCTACTTGGAAGTTTGATCTTGTTCTTAACATTTGTAGGCCTTATAGATAAAAAACACGACTATTAAAGGCAAAATTAGTCTAAAAAATGAATAAAAAAACAAAAAAACCTGAACATTATTAGCAAAAAAATCAAAAAAATTTTTTTAAAAACAACTAAAAAAAGGGCTTGTAAAAGGATTATAAAAAAATGCTATTATGTATCTGATAAATTTTAAAAAGGAGATTATGTGATGAAGAAATCACAGCTTAGCGTAACGCGTATTCTAGCGTTTGTAAGTATTTTGGTTCTTTCATTAGCGACGCTGACGACAGTCTTTGCTACTGATGTTACCAACTATACTTTGAAAACAGAAGTTAAGGTTGATGGAAAGCCATTAACTGCAGATACTAAGATCACGACTGGTCGTGTCTTGGAAGCGACAAATTCACTTACTTTCCCAGACTCTCAAAAGATTAATGCTGGGGATACACTGACTTTGGACCTTCCAAAAGAATTGGAACTAACTACTAAACTTGAATTTCCAATCCTTCATAGTAGCGGTCAAGTGGTCGGAAATGCTGTAACTGACCCAGCCACAGGAAAAGTAAAAATTACTTTCACTGACTACTTCTCTAAAAATCCCCTAAACAAAGTTATGTCTTTGCAATACTCAGTTCGTCCAAATGCAAACACTTGGAAAGATTCTGGTAAGTATACTTTTAAGTTTGGGGACAAAACTTACCATGTAACCTATGAGAAATTTGTAGGTGTTCCAGGTGACCATGAATACAAAGTTGGTTATCAAGATAAAGCAAATCCTAAACGTATTAAATGGCGTATTCTTTTGAACGCTGTTCAAGATAACTTGGATAACTTGGTTATCACTGATGACTTCAGCGATCATGGACAAGTGCTTGTAGAAAGTACATTCCGTGCTGTACGTTACCCAACTCAACCAAGCAAAATTTTAAATGTAGACGAATTGTACAAGTTGAAACCAACTGAAGATATCACTAAGAAAGCTGTATTCACGAAAAATGCAGCAGGTCAAATCACAGGATTTAACTTCAACCTTGGGAATATTGGCAAAGAGTCAGTCTGGATTGAATACTCAACTGAACTTACTCAAGATTTTCCAAAAGGAACTAAAGTAGACAACACATTGAAGTGGAAAGCTACTAATTTCCCTAAAGAGCGTACTCTTACTGAACAAGCTCGTTTAGAAACTGGTTCAGGTGATGGTGGTGGTAATACAACAACCACAACAACAACGACGACTACTACAACCACAACAACAACGACTACAACAACTGAAGCTCCAACAACGACTGAAGCTCCAACAACAACTGAAGCTCCAACAACGACTGAAGCTCCAACAACAACTGAAGCTCCAACAACGACTGAAGCTCCAACAACGACTGAAGCTCCAACAACAACTGAAGCTCCAACAACAACTGAAGCTCCAACAACGACTGAAGCTCCAACAACAACTGAAGCTCCAACAACGACTGAAGCTCCAACAACAACTGAAGCTCCAACAACAACTGAAGCTCCAACAACAACTGAAGCTCCAACAACAACTGAAGCTCCAACAACAACTGAAGCTCCAACAACAACTGAAGCTCCAACAACAACTGAAGCTCCAACAACAACTGAAGCTCCAACAACAACTGAAGCTCCAACAACAACTGAAGCTCCAACAACAACTGAAGCTCCAACAACAACTGAAGCTCCAACAACAACTGAAGCTCCAACAACAACTGAAGCTCCAACAACAACTGAAGCTCCAACAACAACTGAAGCTCCAACAACAACTGAAGCTCCAACAACAACTGAAGCTCCAACAACAACTGAAGCTCCAACAACAACTGAAGCTCCAACAACAACTGAAGCTCCAACAACGACTGAAGCTCCAACAACGACTGAAGCTCCAACAACAACTGAAGCTCCAACAACGACTGAAGCTCCAACAACGACTGAGGCTCCAACAACAACTGAAAACAAACCAGGACTTCCAAATACTGGTGAGGCTACAAGCCTAGTACTTGTATTGGCAGGTGTGGTAATCATGTCAGGAACAGTTGTTATGAAACGTAAATTTACTAAATAATATTAGATAAGTTTCTTTAGAGAGGAGAGAGCATTGCTCTCTCTTTTTTAAATGTTAAAATGATGGAGTAGTAGATACCTATCCTTCCCTTTTCAAGGGGAAACCTCACTTATCACGAAGTCACAAAGCCAACATTACAATACTAGCTAACGTAGCCGGTAGCAAACAGAAGTTGGTTAAAAACATAGAGGAGAAATCAATAATGGAAAATTGGTTGACACATTGGCAGAAATTAAAGGAAAAATATCCGAAGGGTGTCCTTTATGTCAGTAGTGCCTTGCTACCGATGACCATCATGCTGGTGGTATGGTTTTTCATGGGGAGCTATCCTTTTGGAAATAAAAGTTTAATGACCGTTGTCTTTGATCAGCAGTACATTAGTTTTTATGGATTGCTAAAGAAAGCCATTCTATCTGGTGATTTAAGTAGTCTGACATATTCCTTTACTAAATCTTTAGGTGGAGATATGATTGGTGAGTTGGGCTATTATTTGATGAGCCCTTTCAATGTTATTTATGTTCTGCTGCCTTTAAAATATATAGGGTTATCTGTTTTTCTAACGATCTGGCTCAGATATGGTGCATTTGGACTTTCCTTTGCACATCTCTTAATTAAACGTTATAAGGGTGCAGAGTCAAAACGATGGATGGTTCCCTTGTTTGCGACAGCTTATGCCCTGTCTGGTATGTTGGTATCCTACCAGATGAATGTTATCTTTTATGATGCCATGTTCATGCTTCCTCTTGTCATCCTATATCTAGAGCAGTTGTTAGATGGCAAAGCGGCTTATCCATATGCCTTTGTACTAGGCTTAACGGTATTCCTTCAATTCTACATGGGCTATATGATATCGCTATTTGTCGTTTTGTATGCCTGCTATTATCTTTCGCCTCGTTTTTCTATTGAGGGGACATGGAAAGTAAAACTCAAACATTACGTCCAACCCTTATGGGATGTATTTCTCTACTCTATCCTAGGGGTTGTGGCTGCTTCAATATTATTAGTTCCAGTATTTTTCAACTTGATTGAAAGTAAGGGACAAGCAGGAGGAGCCATGACATTTTTCCATGGCCTTTCAGATTAATCCCTTAGACATTTTATCCAAACTAACTATCAGGGGGCTTTGATGCGCAATCAGGTTGGGCAGCTGGACCAAACCTGCCAAATATCTATATTGGAGCTCTCGGGTTTATCGGCTTTATCTTGTACTTTTTATCAAGAAAGATAATCAAAGAAAGAAGATGGGCTGCGGGAGTGGTTACTCTCATCTTCTTTACTTCCTTTGTAAATGAATTTGTGAGTAAGATTTGGCATATGGGACAAAACCCTGCCGGATTCTTCTTCCGCTTCTCATGGTTATTCTCTTTCTTCATGCTGCTTCTAGCCTATCAAGCATTAAAAGAGAAATTTAGAATATCTCGCCGAGGGAAATTGCTATCAGTTGTAGCCCTAGTCTTATCGGCAATCTACCTCTATACTAAAGACTTTACCTATCTGCCAAAAAAACAACCTGAGGCTCTAACTCTGTTTATCAATAGCCATTTTATTGCTATTGTGATACTGGTTGTATCAGCTACAGCTACAGGATTTTATCTATACTGGGAACGCTCTGCCAAGTCCCAGAAAGAAAAGGAAAGGGTATTGGTGATTGCAGCTGGATCTGTGGTGGTATTGCTGTTATTATTACAAACAGGTTATCTCTTTTCTCGTGTAGTCTTAACTCTACTCATTTACTCAGCTGTACTGGCCTTGTTACGTCCAGGAATGATTCGCTTAGCTGTTGTCTTGTTATCAACTCTGACAGTATTTGAGCTAGGATACAATGCCTATCTATCACAAGTGACCTTTAGTTATGCAAATGTTGATGAATTTGTGGACGGAACGCTCTCGGTTAAACGTGTGACGGATAAAATCCAAGAAAACGCAGATCAGCCTTTCTATAGAATTGCAACGACCTTTGCCTATTCTCGAACAACTCCATCTCTGATAGGTTATCCAGGTTTGAGTACTTTTAGTTCAAATTTGGAGAGGGCCACTATGAATCACTTTGCCTATATGGGTGATCAAGCGGGCGATGAAGCAATTGAATACGAAAATGGAACTCCTCTGACAGATGCCTTATATGGTGTTCGCTACTATATGGATGTCAAAGACCTGGATCCTACTGAGAAAGAAGCTCATCCTGAGAGAATGTATTTCACACGTTTTGCCAGTCGTTTTGATATGCAGCGTTATTTCACGCAGAAGGTCTACGAAGATGAACGTTATATCGTGTACGAAAACACAAATTCTTTCCCATTAGCCTATGGAACAAATGATTTGGTAAGAAACATCAACTTTGGTAGAAACAACGCTATCCAAAATCAAAATATCATTCTTAACTCTATGGAAGGTGTGAAAAAAGGTGAAGAGAATTATCTCGACTACTTAAAACCCCTAGCTTACGGAGATGTTGAAACAGAAAATCTTACTGAGGAAAATGTCGACAAAGAAAAAGGAACTGCAGTCTACAAGCGGGTGGATTCTTCTAAGGATGCAATCGTTCGCTACCGAATTACTCCGCGAACAAATTTGACCTATTATTTCTTCGTACCAGCAAGTCTAAATTCAGAGAAAGATTACTCCGTCCTTCTGAACGGCAAGTGGTTCACTCATTCTAAGAGAAATACGCAACGTCAACTATGGCAAATCGCAGACAATGCGGAGAATCAAGAGTCTGTACTGGAGTTCCGCTTTAAAACAGACAAGGTTGACCTTTCAAATGCAGGAGTTTACCGCGCAGAAATCAGTCAAATTCAAAGTGCTTTAGAAAAGCGGAAGGAACAAGGTCTACAAGTTGAGAAATTCTCGAATACTCATATCGTTGGTTCAGTGAATATTACTGACGACAGTAAATACATGATGACCTCTATCCCTTATAGTGAGGGTTGGAAGGTGAAAGTAGATGGCAAGGATGTCCCTGTGACAAAAGCATGGAACAGCTTTATTTCATTCCCGATTACTTCCGGACAACACAAAGTAGAATTTGTCTTCTCCCAAAAAGGAAGGGTTACAGGTGCTATATTGACTCTCATCAGTCTAACAACGCTTTATATCGTCAGAAGAGATTACAAGAAGGATGATAAAAACCAGCTGAAAGAAAGTCAAGACGCTCCATCAGCTGAGTAAGCAATCTTTTATCAACTATAAAAAAATACGGTCAGGATACCATTCCTGACCTTTTTCTTTTACAAAATGACAAAAATATTAAACTTTTTGACAAATATGCTTGTCAAAAATAAAAAGATGTGTTACAATGAAATCAAGATAAAGAACAAAGGAGAAAAAAGACATGCTAAAAATCGTCTAAAAGAGCTTCGGGCTCGCGATGGCCTGAATCAAACCGAGCTGGCCAAACTAGCTGGCGTGTCCAGGCAAACCATCAGTTTGCTAGAACGAGATGAGTACACTCCATCCATCGTCATTGCCCTGAAGATTGCTCAGATATTCCATGAGCCAGTCGAATCGGTCTTTCGCTTAGAGGAGGATGAGTGATGAACAAGTATAAAGTGATTTATTATCTATCTATAGTTGTGTTTATCGTGAATCTTTTGGCTATGATTGGAAGCCTACTTGGTTGGTTTATGATCGTCGAAAGTAAATACCTCTTCTGGATTAATATAGTGCTACTATTAGTCTTTAGATGGGTAGAGAAAAAAATAAAGTTTAAAGAGATTCTAAAAGGAGAAAAGTTATGAAAGAGTTTTTAGCAGGTTTTCAAGTAGATACTGAGAACAAGGCACTTGCCGGTGTTTGCGCAGGTCTAGGAAATTATTTTAACATTCAAGCCAATATCGTTCGTTTGGTGACAGTCTTGTTGTTTCTCTCTTCGACTGAGGTCGGGATTATAACAGTAACTCTCTATGCCTATCTAGCAGGTTGGCTTGGGAATGAACCCTTGGGAGATGGAGCAAAAAAAGCTAGAAATCAAGCTATTCTCTTACTTGCTGTTTGTTTGATTTTGGTGTCACTTGGAACAGAAGGCTTGACTGCTATTTTTGAATCAGGTAAAGCCTTTGGCCAATGGTTGTCTGGCTTGTTTTAGAAAGAGGTTGAAATATGGAAAAGAAAGATATCATTTTTGCACTGAAGATTTTTATTGCAGGAGTTTTATTAGGAATATTTGCTGGATTCCTTGGTGTTAATCCTTTAGGTATCAGTCAAGCTCAAGTAATCATTGCCTTGTACTCAATCTTTCTTGGTCTAGGGCTGATTACGGTAATTCTAACCTTTTATTTCATTAGAAAAAGCCATCAGGCTTATCAGAGTTATCAAAGAGAAGAAGAAGACGAAGAAAACGAACAAGACTACCTTGCTATGTATCGTTTCTTGGATTATGGTACGGTAGCTTGGAATGTTTGCCAAATTAGTATGCTATCCTGCCTACTTATAGATTTGGGAGCTTTGGGCCCATCAGTAGCATCCTTACTTTTGATAGTTTTAGGTATCTGGGCAGGTGCTTACTGTCTAAAAATCACCAGCAAGATTCGTAACTACAAACTTTCTATTATGGCAACTCCCAAGGAAGTTTTGGACTACCTCGATACTTATGATGAGGGAGAAAAACAAGCTGAAATGGAAGAAGCTTACTTGATCTTGTTCAAGGTCAATCAGCTCCTCATTCCTGGTATCTACGTTGTCTTAGTAGTTCTATCTGTAGTATTAGGTCAAGTACAGTTGGTTGCTCTGCTGGTGGCAGTTGTCATCCATTTGTATACCAATGTTGCACAATTGCGCAAAACAAAACGTTATTTCAAATAGGAGAATATTATGAAAACACTTAAAAATATCGGCTGGTATAGCCTTGCCTTCTTATCATTTCTTATGGTCTATAGTTTTATTCAGGGCGTAGGTTTAGCCGCCTTGATATTGGGAGCACCTAGCTACGTTGCTGTCCCTGTTTATGTCTTATTAGCAGGAATCTTCACCTTCGTTACCTACAAGTGGTATAAGACAGGAACTGTTACAATAGAAAAAACGGCCCTTAACAAATACATCTGGCTACCAGCTTTGGTATGGGTCCTTGTCATTGTTGCAGAAAACTTTTTACCACATGATCCATCAGTCAATCAAAGATGGTAGAAGAATTGACTCATAATCAACCTCTTTTCTCTTTCTTTATGGTGGTTGTCTTTGCACCTCTGACAGAAGAGTTAACATTTAGAGGTATGTTAGCTCGCTTTGTCTTCCCTCAGCAAGATAACATCAAGCAAACAGCTATCTTTCTTCTTGTAAGTAGTCTCATTTTTGCTCTTGTTCATTTTCCTGGAACTCCACTACAGTTCCTAGTTTATGCTTCACTTGGATTTAGCATGGGCTTGGCTTATATCAGTAAAGGTGGTTTGGCTTATAGTATAGCCCTACATGCTTTGAATAATTTAATCGCATTTTTAATGATAGTCATGCTATAATAGACTCAGGAGGAAATCATGAAACGAGTACTATTATTAGCAGTTATTCAGGCTGTATTTCTCTTCTTTGTCATCGGCCTACTTGTCTATTTCATTAAGGGGGATTTCTTTTATAACAATCTAGCGATTATCTTTGCTCCTATCGCAGGAGTGATACGATTTGCGACAGCTTATGTGACAGAAATTGTCCTTCCTAAGAAAACAGAAGGGATTGCTGAAAAGCGTAAAAAATAAAGAAAACCTAAATCCAGCGAATGACTTTGCTGGATTTTTTCATTTATAAGAGGATTCTCTCAACTTTTCTGCTGATTTTCATGAAGAGCCTGCGCTTTTATGGTAAAATAGTAACAGAATACAAGAGGAGAGAAAACATGAAACGTAGTATGTATGCTGGTCGTGTTCGTGAGGAGCACATCGGACAAGAAATTACCTTGAAAGGATGGGTTGCCCGTCGTCGTGACTTGGGTGGATTGATCTTTATCGACCTTCGTGACCGTGAAGGGATTATGCAGTTGGTTATCAATCCTGAGAAAGTTTCTGCGGAAGTGATGGCAACGGCTGAAAGCCTTCGAAGTGAATACGTCATCGAGGTGACTGGTCAGGTTGAAGCACGTGAGCAGGCCAATGATAAACTGGCGACTGGAGCGGTTGAACTGAATGTAACGGCTCTTACTGTGCTTAATACAGCCAAAACAACACCATTTGAAATCAAGGATGGCATTGAAGCAAACGATGATACGCGTCTACGTTACCGTTACCTTGACCTTCGTCGTCCAGAGATGTTGGAAAACCTTAAACTTCGTGCCAAAGTAACACATTCTATCCGCAACTACTTGGATGAGTTGGAATTTATCGATGTGGAAACGCCATTCCTTTCTAAGTCAACACCAGAAGGGGCGCGTGACTATTTGGTGCCATCGCGTGTTAATAAAGGGCATTTTTACGCTCTTCCTCAAAGTCCACAGATTACTAAGCAGTTGTTGATGAATGCTGGATTTGACCGTTACTACCAAATCGTCAAATGTTTCCGTGATGAGGACTTGCGTGGTGACCGTCAGCCTGAATTTACTCAGGTCGACTTGGAAACTTCATTCCTTACTGAGCAAGAAATTCAAGATATCACAGAAGGCTTGATTGCGCGCGTGATGAAGGAAACAAAAGGGATTGAAGTAACGTTGCCATTCCCTCGTATGAAGTATGATGATGCCATGGCCCTTTATGGATCTGACAAGCCTGATACTCGTTTTGAGATGTTGCTTCAGGACTTGACAGATCTTGTCAAAGGTGTTGATTTCAAAGTCTTCTCAGAAGCACCTGCCGTTAAAGCCATTGTGGTCAAAGGTGCAGCAGACAACTACTCTCGTAAAGACATCGACAAGATGACAGAAGTAGCCAAGCAGTATGGTGCTAAAGGCCTTGCTTGGGTTAAGGTTGTTGACGGTGAATTAAACGGACCTGTTGCTAAATTCTTGACTAGCATTCAAGGCGATTTAATAAGTGCGCTTGGTCTTGGAGATAAAGACTTGGTTCTCTTTGTGGCTGACACGCTTGAAGTAGCCAATGCAACACTTGGGGCACTTCGTGGACGTATTGCCAAAGAGCTTGGCTTGATTGATAACGACAAATTTAACTTCCTCTGGGTAGTTGACTGGCCAATGTTTGAATGGTCTGAAGAAGAAGGTCGTTATATGAGCGCCCACCATCCATTTACGCTTCCTCAAGCAGAAACTGCTCATGAGCTTGAAGGTGATTTGGCCAATGTCCGTGCCATTGCCTACGATATCGTCTTGAACGGTTATGAGCTTGGCGGTGGTAGCCTTCGTATCAACCAAAAAGAACTCCAAGAACGCATGTTCAAGGCCCTAGGATTCTCAGTTGAAGAAGCTAATGACCAGTTTGGATTCCTTTTGGAAGCCATGGACTATGGATTCCCACCACACGGTGGCTTGGCTATCGGACTTGATCGCTTTGTAATGCTCTTAGCAGGCGAAGAAAATATCCGTGAAGTGATTGCCTTTCCTAAGAACAACAAAGCAACTGACCCAATGACCCAAGCGCCATCAACAGTAGCTCTTAAACAATTAGAAGAACTCAATCTACAAGTAGAACAAGATGAAACAAACGAAACTAACTAAAAAGTGGCACTATTATTTGCGCCGTTTTGCTCACCGAGTGAAGATTTTGCGTGTTTTGCAAAGTATCTCCCGAGAAAAATACGATGAAAAAATTTCAGCTTCTCTAGTATATGGTTTTCTATCAGCAGTAGCTGTCAATTTTTTCTTCCAACCAGGACATGTTTATTCAAGTGGAGCAACAGGTTTGGCTCAGATCATTTCTGCGCTTAGTAATCACTTGTTTGGCTTTTATTTCCCAATTTCAGTAGCATTTTACGCTATCAATATCCCGCTGATGATTTTAGCCTGGTACCAAATTGGACATAAGTTCACGATTTCACCTTTATCACGGTATCTATAAGCTCACTCTTTATCCAGTTTGTGCCAGTGGTGGTCTTGACGGAGGATCCAATCATCAATGCCCTTTTTGGGGGAGTCGTCATGGGACTGGGAATCGGCTTTGCTTTACGCCATAACATCTCCAGTGGTGGAACAGATATTGTCAGTCTGACTATTCGCAAGAAGACAGGTCGTAACGTTGGAAGCATCTCCTTCCTAGTGAACGGGACAATCATGCTGATTGCTGGCTTGACCTTTGGTTGGAAATATGCCCTTTATTCCATGATTACGATCTTTGTCTCAAGCCGTGTAACAGATGCAGTTTTCACCAAACAAAAACGCATGCAGGCTATGATCGTCACTAGCAATCCTGATGCAGTCATTGAAAAAATCCATCATAAATTGCACCGTGGTGCGACCATGATTCACGATGCTGAAGGGACTTATAACCACGAGCGTAAGGCGGTTTTGATTACAGTTATCACTCGTGCAGAGTTTAATGATTTTAAACTCATCATGAAACAAGTTGATCCGACAGCCTTTGTATCTGTCTCAGAAAATGTCCATATTCTTGGGCGATTTGTCGAAGTTGAAAACTAGTTGTTCAGGTAAATAGGATACAAAAAAACCAACTCAAAATAGAGAGTTGGTTTTTATTTTTCAACGATTTTGTGGGCAATCAACTGGCGGTAACAAATTTGTTTGTTGTTTTTAGCATCATCGATGATCTGGAGAATAGTTTCAAAGGAAACACGACCAAGCTCCAAACTATTGATATCGACATAGGCCGCCAAGTTGAGCTTGGGATTGACTGAGTCGAAGCTGAGGACAGGGACATCCAGTTGGTGTTTTGCGATGTAATCACAGACCCCTGCAGCAAGGAGACTATCAATGGTAATAATAGCGTCAATATTTGGATTGTGTTTGAAGAGAAGTCTACTAAAGCGATAACCATTATCTTCAAGAAATTCAGTAGCAAAGTAAGTCAGATTAGTATCAAGAGGCAGATTGTGTTCTTGAAGTGCTTGCTCGTAACCTGTCAGACGGTCTAGTGTTACGAAGAGTCGCTTAGTACCTCCTATAAAGGCAATGCGCTTGCATCCTTTTTTGATGAAATACTCTGTCGCATCAAAACCAGCTTGGACATTGTCATTATCGACAAGTGGAATGAAGGGAGAAAGTGATTTTCCAAGAATGAGGAAGGGGAATTGCTCCTCGACAACCAGTTGCACCAAGGGATCATTTTCTTGAGCGTACAAGAAGATAAGCCCATCCACACGTTTTCCGTAGACCATTTGTGAAATGGCGTTTAAACGCTCTTTGGCATCTTTACCTGTCGCAATCTGAATGGCGTAGTGGTTTTCAGAGGCGACTTGGGCGATACCACGGAGGACAGATGGGAAGAAAGGATTTTGATAGAAGGCATCTGAGTCGTCAGGAAGGACCAAGCCAATAACTTGGGTATAACTGCTAACAAGACTTCGAGCATTTAGATTAGGATGATAATTGAGTTCTTTCATTGCTTTTCGAACTCGTTTTTTTGTTTCGTCACTAATCGTTGATTTGTTTTGAATAACACGGGTTACGGTTGAAGGAGAAACTCCTGCAGCTTTGGCCACGTCTTTAATCGTAACAGGCATAATAATCTCCTACTTTTTGTAGTCTGGATCACGATAATGAGTCTTATAAAAGATAGTGACCAGATATAGAACAAATAAAATGTTTTGAACAGTGATCAAAGTCGCCATATTCTGCCCCAAGAGACCTAGAACCAGGGTCAGTAAAGTTGGTAATCCTAAACAGTTCAAAATAAAATGATAGCACTCTTTATAGGTCTTAAATGAGAAGAGACGAGATTTTTTCGTGAAGTAGAGCAGAAGGCTAGCACCTAAAGCTACAATGAAAAAATTAAGTCCAAAGAGAAAACTAGCACCTAAGACCAGGAAGAGGCTGATATAGACGCGGTTCTGTTGATACCAGTCTTTAGAAATAGCCTGAGTCAAGCTTTCCTTGCTTTGGAAACTATCAGTTGTGATAGCATGATAGCGAATGCTGGTTAACTCTTTTCCTTGCTTACTGATGACGAGTTGCTCGGGTTCAAAGCTAAGAAGTAATTCCTCAGGGAAACTTGAACTAGCAGTAGCCCCGATTTGTACAGAAGCTTGATGAGGAGTCGAACCAGTATAGCTTAGTTTTCCATCTACAATCTGAGCATTGGTAGCTAGATCCTGAACGACTTCGTCCGTCAATGGAGCATAGACATCATCGATGAACATCTCTAAAGGATAGGTTTCCTGAGAACTGTTCTGGATAGCAATAGGTACCATGGATAAGCTAATCAAGAAAATACTGGTAAAAATCAGTTGAAACCAGTTTAGACCAAAACGATGAGAGAGGGGCTTACGAAATCCCCAAATACTATTAAAATAAGAAAATGGATATGGTAACATAAATCTCTTTCTATAGGCATTTTTCTATATGAGTATTATATAGAGAAATGTTTTTTATTTCAAGCGGGGATAGTAGAATCCTTGATAAAAGTGAATGTTTGTTATGATTCGTCCACTAACTAACAAGGTAATCTCAGCAAGCTCTTGTTTCTCACCAGACAATCGATGTACAAGGTCAAAAATGAAAAAGGGTGGCGGGGGGTATATTACCCCTTGTCGCCACCGCTTGTAAGTCCTGAAACGAAGTTCTTTTGCAAGAAGAAGAAAAGTGTACAGATTGGAAGAGCGATGAGGATAGCACCTGCTGAGAAGTAGGCAATCTTCAAGTTCTTCGCATTGCTGACGAAGGTTTGTAGACCAACGGCAACTGTAAAGTATTCTTTTTCACGAAGCAAGAAACTAGAGAGGATATAGTCTCCGAAAGGTCCCATGAAGGCCCAGAGTGCTTGTACGGCGATCATTGGGCGAACAAGAGGGAGAACGATTTGCCAGAAGCGGCGGAAGTGTCCTGCACCATCTAGTTTTGCAGACTCATCAAGAGACATTGGCACGGTGTCAAAGTAACCTTCATCAACCAAGCATTCATAGGGATACCACCACCGACGTAGAGGAAGATGAGGAACCAGCTATGGTTAAGGGCGTTCAACATGAGGGCCATAACAAAGAAGGCAGTCAAAGCGGCCATTGTTGGCACCATTTGGATAATCAAGAAGAAGACCAAACTTTGTTTACGAGCCAAGAAGTTGTAACGGCTATAGGCATAACCAGCAAGTACGATAATACTTGTCTGAACAACCATAGTGATCAAAGCGATGATCAAAGTGTTGAGGTACCATGTGCCGTACAAGGTTTCTGTAAAGAGCCCTTTGAAGTTATCAAGACTGAAATTAACATTGCTGTCGAGCTTGAAGGCCACAACGTTACCGGCCTTAAAGGCTGACATAATCGTGATTAAAAGAGGATAGATAATAACGATTGAAAGTCCAATTAAGTAAAGATAAGTAAGGGTTTGAGTCAGTCTACGTTTGATTTTGATTGAGTTATTCATCTTAGACGTCCTCCATATCAAATGCGTGTAGTTTCTTGAATGCAATCATAGAAATAGAGATGACAATGATTGAAATAATCAAGGTAACAGCAGCTGCCATAGAGTATTGAGGAGCTGTACCAGTTGTCAAACGGTAGATCCATGAGATCAAGATATCGGTTGAACCAGCTCCACCACCGACACTACCAGGACCACCACCATTGAAGAGGTACATGATAGAGAAGTTGTTGAAGTTGAAGGTGTATTGGCTGATCAAAGTAGGTGCCGCAACGGCCAAAATCATTGGGAAAGTGATGTTGCGGAATTTTTGCCAAGCGTTTGCACCGTCGATATAAGCTGCTTCATACAAGTCATTTGGAATAGACTGTAGGATACCGAGAGTCAAGACGTAGATATAAGGGAAACCAAGCCATCCTTGCATCATAATCAAGGCAATTTTAGTCCAAGTTGGATTTGTCTTCCAAGGGATAAGAACGCCATCTAAGAAAGGAAGAACCTTAGCAAAAAGTGGCAAAACTTGAGTATTGATAGCACCAACACTATCGTTGAACATGTTTGAGAATGTCAAGATAGTGATGAAGGCTGGAACCGCCCAAGGTAGAAGGAAGATAACACCAAAGATACGTTTACCCTTGATGAATGGTTGGTTAGCAATAATAGCTGTAAGATACCGAGTACGATTTGCAAAGTAGATGCAGATAAAGCCCAGATAATAGTCCAAGAAAGGACAGAACCGAAGGCTGAACGGAAGGTACTTAAGCTCCAGATATTTGTAAAGTTAGTCAATCCAACCCAATCCAAGAGTTTGTTTGGTGGTAAATGTTGGAAATCGTAGTTAGTAAAGGCAATCATCAAGGTTACAATAACCGGGAAGATGATTGCAAATGTCATGGCAACGTAAGATGGAATGATAAGCAAGTAAGGGAATCCATTTTCATAGATACCTTTAATCATATCCTTAAGTGTCGATGGGACAGGGATGCCATTATTGATACGTTTTGCAATAGTGTGAGCGTCTTTAATATTGAGAATATAAAAGGCTAGATAAACAATTACAAAAATAGAGTGGAATGCACCACGAATCAACATGAAGAGAGTTGTCACGGCCAGGTTTTTTTCACCAAGCGTGATTAAGTTGCTCAATTCAGGTCTTTGCAAGTACTATAAAAATAGAGGACAAAAAGCCACTGTTACAGCAAGGAAGATAAAACCTTTAGCTTTTTGTTTGTTGTAGATTTGTCCCAACCCAGGAATCAATGAAAGCAAAGGTCGCTTTTTGGTTGTTGTTCCATGAGTGCTCCTTTTCATAAGATACGAGCATTGAGCTCGATGCTAATCAGTAATACTACTGAAAACATTGTCAATGTATCTAAAAATCAAGGGAGATGTTTAAATTATCTCCCTTGAATCAATCAATTAGTTACCAAATTTTTGTTGGATTGTTTCTTTGATCAATGTTACAGCATCATTAGCAGCTGTTTTAGCATCTTTCTTACCGCTTACGGCGTCAAAGAGCATTGTTTTAGCTGGGTCCCAAACTGTTGACATTTGAGAGATGTTTGGCATTGGTTGTGCGTTCTTGAACTGCTCGATAACAGCTGTAGTCAACTCATCTTTTTTACCTTCAGCGTAAGCACGAGCTTCAGTGTTAGCTGGGATTTCGTTAGTTGCATCGTAGAATGCTTTTTGTTGTTCAGTTGATACAAGGTAGTCTACAAATTTTTGAGCGCCTTCAAGGTTCTTAGTGCTTGATGGGATGATCCAAGCTTTACCACCACCAAAGGCTGCGTAGTTTTTGCCGTTTGGAAGAGTTGGGATAGTTGCAACACCGTAGTTTACTTTAGCATCTTTGAATGCTTGAGCTTTCCAAGGACCATCGATGATAGCAGCTGTTTTACCTTCTTGGAATTGAGTTTGGATCAAGTTTCCAGCACCTTCAGTATCTTGCATACCTTTAGGCCATTTTTCGTACCAAGTTTTAGCGTATTCGATTCCTGCGATAGCACCATCGTTAGCAAGACCGATATCTTTAGGATCTTTACCATTTTGACCGAATACATAACCACCGTTACCAGCAAGGAGTCCGTATGCGTAGTAGAAGTTTGTCCAGTCAGCTAGGAAGGCAGTAGTTTTACCATCTTCACCAGCGAAAGCGTATTTGCTATCTTTAGCAAGGTTTTCTAAGTCAGCAAATGTTTTTGGAGCTTCTTTGAGCAAGTCTTTGTTATAGTACATAACAAGTGACTCGATAACGGCTGGAGCGCCGTAAACTTTACCGTCAGCAGCTGTTACAAGAGATTTAGTAGTATCATCTGTTTTAGCACCGTCGCTTAGTTTAACTTCTGAAAGTTGTCCATCAGTACCAAGGCTACCTACACGGTCGTATGGTGCCATCATAACGTCAGCAGCTTGACCTGATTGGTTGTCAAGTGAAAGTTTGTCAAGTCCGCCAAGTTGGTCACCAGATTTGATGTTAACTTTTGTACCTGATTCTTTTTCATAAGCAGCAGCAACTTTCTCAGCGTAAGCTTTATATTGGTCTTCAACGTAGAAAGTGATTTCTTGGCTTCCTGATGCAGAAGAATCAGCTGCTTTATCAGCAGTTTTGCTTCCGCAAGCTACCAAAAGCAAGCTAGCAAGAGTAGCAGTACCAAGTACAGCAGCGCTCTTCATGAATTTAGTTGACATAGTGTATTCCTCCTAAAGAATAACAAATTTTAATTTCGAGGAAACGCAAACGTTTTCCCTTATGACACTAGTATAGCACAAATAGAAAACGGTTGCAAGCGTTTTTTTGAAAAAAATTAAAAAAGCTTATAACTAGCTAATTCCTAAAATTGTTTGTATAATAGAAGAGAAATAGGAAATCGTGTAAATTTCAATTCAAAAATAATTGCAGGGAAACGATTGCATAAATAGAAGACGAAACAAAGGGAGGGGGAAATTTAAAATATAGGGAATTTCCGATTTCGGAAATAAAAAGTAGGGAAAAAGTTTTTTTTACAAACGCTTGCATTTATTTTAGAAATGGGGTATACTTGACTTAGCGCAAACGTTTGCGCAAAATTGAAATAATTAACAATATAAACACTTGAGGTGCTAATATGAAAAACGTCAAAGCGGTGTGTTGATGCACATCTCATCACTTCCAGGAGCATACGGAATCGGATCATTTGGTCAAAGCGCTTATGATTTCGTTGACTTCTTGGTTCGTACAAAGCAACGCTACTGGCAAATCCTTCCTTTGGGAACAACTAGCTATGGAGATTCTCCATACCAATCATTCTCAGCTTTTGCAGGTAATACTCACTTTATCGACCTTGATATTTTGGTGGAGCAAGGTTTGTTGGAAGCAAGTGATCTTGAAGGTGTGGACTTTGGTAGCAACCCAACTGAAGTTGACTACGCTAAAATCTACTATGCACGTCGTCCACTTCTAGAGAAAGCTGGCAAACGTTTCCTTGAAGTCGGAGATGTCAAAGACTTCGAAAAATTTGCTCAAGAAAATCAATCATGGCTTGAACTATTTGCAGAGTATATGGCTATCAAGGAGCATTTTGATAATCTTGCTTGGACAGAATGGCCAGATGCAGATGCTCGTGCTCGTAAAGCTTCAACTCTTGAAAGCTACCGTGAGAAATTAGCTGACAAGCTTGTTTACCACCGCGTAACCCAATACCTTTTCTTCCAACAATGGTTGAAATTGAAAGCATACGCTAACGAAAATCGCATCGAGATTGTCGGAGATATGCCTATCTATGTAGCGGAAGATTCAAGCGATATGTGGGCTAATCCACATCTCTTTAAAACGGATGAAAACGGAAAAGCGACTTGCATCGCAGGATGCCCACCAGATGAATTCTCTGCTACTGGTCAGCTTTGGGGTAACCCAATCTATGACTGGGAAGCAATGGACAAAGACGGCTACAAATGGTGGATTGAACGCTTGCGTGAAAGCTTCAAAATCTACGATATCGTTCGTATCGACCACTTCCGTGGATTTGAGTCTTACTGGGAAATCCCTGCTGGTTCTGAAACAGCGGCACCTGGTGAGTGGGTGAAAGGTCCTGGCTACAAGCTTTTTGCAGCCGTTAAGGGAAGAGCTTGGTGAGCTAAACATCATCGCAGAAGACCTTGGATTCATGACTGACGAAGTTATTGAACTACGTGAACGCACTGGCTTCCCAGGAATGAAGATTCTTCAATTTGCCTTCAACCCAGAGCACGAAAGTATCGACAGCCCACACTTGGCACCAGCTAACTCTGTTATGTACACAGGAACACACGATAACAATACAGTTCTTGGTTGGTACCGTAATGAAATTGACGATCCAACTCGTGAGTACATGGCACGTTATACAAACCGCAAGGAATATGAAACAGTAGTACATGCTATGCTTCGTACAGCCTTCTCATCAGTAAGCTTTATGACTATCGCTACTATGCAAGATTTGCTAGAGTTGGATGGTTCAGCTCGTATGAACTTCCCATCTACTCTTGGTGGAAACTGGTCATGGCGTATGACAGAGGATCAATTGACTCCTGCTGTCGAAGAAACTTTGCTTGACTTGACTACAATTTATCGCCGAATCAATGAAAATTTGGTAGAATTAAAGAAATAAGACATTATCAGGAGACACAAAAAATGTTACCATTAAAAGAATTTGTACAAAATCGTTACAATAAATCTATCGCAGAATGTAGTAACGAAGAGCTTTACCTTGCTCTTCTTAACTACAGCAAACTAGCAAGCAGCCAAAAACCAGTCAACACTGGTAAGAAAAAAGTTTACTATATCTCAGCTGAGTTCTTGATTGGTAAACTCTTGTCAAACAACTTGATTAACCTTGGTCTTTATGACGAAGTTAAAAAAGAACTTGCTGACGCAGGTAAAGAGTTGATCGAAATCGAAGAAGTAGAATTGGAACCATCACTTGGTAATGGTGGTTTGGGACGTTTGGCAGCCTGCTTTATCGACTCAATCGCTACACTTGGATTGAACGGTGACGGTGTTGGTTTGAACTACCACTTTGGTCTTTTCCAACAAGTTCTTAAAAACAACCAACAAGAAACAATTCCTAACGCTTGGTTGACTGACCAAAACTGGTTGGTTCGTTCAAGCCGTAGCTACCAAGTACCATTTGCACACTTTACATTGACATCTACTCTCTACGATATCGATGTACCTGGTTACAAAACAGCTACTAAAAATCGTTTGCGTTTGTTTGACTTGGATTCAGTTGATTCTTCTATTATCGAAGAGGGAATCAACTTTGACAAGACAGATATCGCTCGTAACTTGACTCTTTTCCTTTACCCAGACGATAGTGATAAACAAGGTGAATTGCTCCGTATCTTCCAACAATACTTCATGGTTTCAAACGGTGCTCAATTGATCATCGATGAAGCAATCGAAAGGAAGCAACTTGCATGACCTTGCTGACTACGCAGTTGTACAAATCAACGATACTCACCCATCAATGGTGATTCCTGAATTGATCCGTCTGTTGACTGAACGTGGTATCGAACTTGATGAAGCAATTTCTATCGTTCGTAGCATGACTGCCTACACAAACCACACAATCCTTGCTGAAGCCCTTGAAAAATGGCCTCTTGAATTCTTGGAAGAAGTGGTTCCTCACTTGGTACCAATCATCAAAGAATTGGACCGCCGTGTTAAAGCAGAATACAAAGATCCAGCTGTTCAAATCATTGATGAAAACGATCGTGTACACATGGCCCACATGGATATCCACTACGGATACAGTGTTAACGGGGTTGCGGCTCTTCACACTGAAATCTTGAAGAACTCAGAGTTGAAAGCTTTCTACGATCTTTACCCAGAAAAATTCAACAACAAAACAAACGGTATTACTTTCCGTCGTTGGCTCATGCATGCTAACCCAAGCTTGTCTCACTACTTGGATGAAATCCTTGGACGCGAATGGCACCATGAAGCTTCTAAATTGGAAGACCTTCTTGCTTACGAAGACAAGGCTGCTGTCAAAGAAAAATTGGAAAGCATCAAAGCTCACAACAAACGTAAATTGGCTCGTCACTTGAAAGAGCACCAAGGTGTGGAAATCAATACTAACTCTATCTTTGATATCCAAATCAAACGTCTTCACGAGTACAAACGTCAACAAATGAACGCTTTGTATGTGATTCACAAATACTTGGACATCAAGGCTGGTAACATCCCTGCTCGTCCAATCACAGTATTCTTTGGTGGTAAAGCAGCTCCTGCTTACACAATTGCTCAAGACATCATCCACTTGATTCTTTGCTTGTCAGAAGTGATTGCAAATGACCCAGAAGTAGCCCCACACTTGCAAGTGGTTATGGTTGAAAACTACAACGTTACTGCAGCAAGCTTCTTGATCCCAGCATGTGACATCTCTGAACAAATCTCACTTGCTTCTAAAGAAGCTTCAGGTACTGGTAACATGAAATTCATGTTGAACGGAGCTTTGACTCTTGGTACTATGGACGGAGCTAACGTGGAAATCGCTGAATTGGTTGGCGACGAAAACATCTACATCTTCGGTGAAGATTCAGAAACTGTTATCGACCTTTACGCAAAAGCAGCTTATAAGTCAAGCGAATTCTATGCTCGTGAAGCTATCAAACCATTGGTTGACTTCATCGTCAGCGACGCTGTTCTTGCAGTAGGTAAGAAAGAACGCTTGGAACGTCTTTACAACGAATTGATCAACAAAGACTGGTTCATGACTCTCCTAGACTTGGAAGACTACATCAAAGTTAAAGAGCAAATGCTTGCTGACTACGAAAACCGTGACGCATGGTTGGATAAAGTCATCGTTAACATTGCTAAAGCAGGATTCTTCTCATCTGACCGTACAATTGCTCAGTACAACGAAGATATCTGGCACTTGAACTAAGATTCATTACATCAGATTGTAAAACAAAACGCATCTATTTTAAGGTGCGTTTTTTCATATTTAAACTAGTTTACAGTTATTTCCCCACAAGTATCTCTGCTTCGATGGTAATCTCTGTCAGTTGGCTCCAGTCAATCTTGGTCTGGTCGACGTGAAAGAGTAGGGGCGTCATGCTGAGCAGAGCTTGGCGTTGCTGTGCTGTGATGGGCTTGGTTAGGGAGGCTGTTTGGCTAGATTGGATACTGAAGTGTTCCTGGAAATGTTCCTTGATATCTTGGTTGGAATAATCCTTCTTTGTCAGCTGGTCTTGCACCATTTGGCGGATTTCTTTGAGGTGATTTTCAGTTGGGATGACCTTGATTAAGATACCGTTTTGGGATAAAACGCGGCGAAATTCTCCATAATTTGCAGGCGAGAAGATATCAAGCAGAATATCCATGCTGGCGTCTTTTATAGGAAGTCGAGCCAAGTCACCTACAAACCAATTGACTGCCCAGTTGGGTTCGCTTTTGGCTGCGATTTGGACCGAGTCTTTTGAAATGTCAAAGGCATAGAAGGTTTTATCAGAGTGACTTTCTTGGAGTTTACGAGAGTAGAAGCCTTCGCCACAACCAATATCTAATACAGTTTTTGTGGATGGATTCGTTGCTAGTAAGTCCGAGATGGTTTCTAAAATAGCCTGATAAAAACCAGCTTCTAGAATTTGCTGGCGATTTTGGAAGTTTTCCTTGTCGTAGTTGGCGGATTGCTTGATTTGGGGAGCTAGATTAACATAGCCGAATTTTGCCAGATCAAAAGAATGGCGATTGCTACATTTGAGACTGCTCTCTACCAGAGTCAGGTTTTCTTGGCAGATAGGGCAGGAAAAGGCGCTAGCAGAAGCAAAGCGCTGGAGTTTGGGTTTTAAGTTTATATTCATAGTTTAAGTGTATCAAAAGAGGTAAATGAAAGCAACCTTGTTTCATTCTTATAGTAGAATTATCAATTAATTCATTATTTACTGCTATAATGTAATTGCTTTTGTAATTAAATTACTATATAATAATAAAAAGGAGGATATATCAATGTTAAAAGAAGTATTGAGCGTCGCAAAAGTTGCGAAAAAATCATCACTCTTTTTAGGTGGTGTTGCATTTGGAACCCTTGGTTTGAAAATCTTAGCAAGTAAGGAAGCTAAAAAAGGTTATTCTAAAGCTTTGGCTAAGGCTTACAAGTTAAAAGACGAGTTAGACGCATCTGTTTCTGTTGTGAAGCAACATGGAGACGATGTCTTGCAAGATGCCAAATATTTGTATGAGCAAGAGAAAAAAGCAGAACAATTAGATAGCCTTATAGGGGAATAACATGTCTTTTAAAGTGCTACATAGAGGATACCAACATATCCGACTATCATCTTCTTTTTCACTTACCTTGGATATTCAAGACTATCTTCGTTCCTTGGCTAGAGATGAAAAGGGGATTGAGTCTATCCAATTTTACATGGATCAAGAGCACTTTACTCTACGTATAAAAGAAGGCTTCTCTGTATTTGACAATGCAGAAGCCTTTTTAAAAAGAATTGATAGAGGGAAAGTTTCTGAGTTGATGACTCTTCCCATTCGTAGAGAAGATAGTGCCTATTCTATTGTTTCAGGTGCAGCGATTAAGCGTGTACTTTTTCGTGGTCTTGTGCCGTATCCTATTCGCTATATATGGACTTGTTATCAGGCTTTGGGTTATGTTAGAGAAGCCTATCAGACCCTAGCGCGTAAGGAACTAACGATGGAGGTCTTGGACTGTTCAGCGATTTTATTATCTTTGTTTATGAACCAATCCAAGACGGCAAGTAATATCATGTTTATGCTTGATTTGGGGAATCATTTAGATCAGTGGTCCTTGAAAAAAACTGCAACAGATTTAGAACAGAGTCTTCTTGCAAAAGAGAGCGATGTATTCTTAGTGCAGGGCGATACGGTCGTTAGTATCAAGAGTTCCGATGTTCAAATAGGAGACGTCTTGGTCTTATCTCAAGGAAATGAAATTCTATTTGATGGACAAGTGGTTTCAGGTTTAGGTATGGTCAACGAAAGCTCCTTGACGGGAGAGAGTTTTCCAGTTGAAAAAAGAGAGTCTGATTTGGTTTGTGCAAATACAGTATTAGAAACTGGAGAGTTACGTATTCGTGTAACCGATAATCAGATGAACAGCCGGATTTTACAGCTGATTGAGTTGATGAAGAAATCTGAAGAAAACAAGAAAACGAAACAACGCTATTTCATCAAGATGGCGGATAAGGTCGTCAAATATAATTTCTTGGGTGCTGGGCTGACGTACCTATTGACAGGTTCTTTTTTTCTAAGGCTATTTCTTTCCTATTGGTCGATTTCTCCTGCGCTTTGAAAAATCTCGACTCCTGTAGCTTATTTAACAGCTATCAAGGAGGGGTTGAACCGTGACATGGTGATTAAGGATGGAGATGTTTTGGAGAAATATCTGGAAGTTGATACTTTCTTGTTTGATAAGACAGGAACAATCACAACTAGCTATCCGATAGTTGAAAAGGTGTTACCTTTTGGGGACTATAGTGAGGAAGATATTCTCAGAATCAGTGCCTGTCTTGAGGAACACATTTATCATCCTATCGCTAATGCCATTGTCAAGCAAGCTGAGATAGAGGGAATTGAACACGAGGAAATGCATGGGAAACTCCAATATATTGCTAGCAAGGGAATCAAGTCCCACATCGATGGTAAACCAGTTGTTATTGGAAATTATGTCTTGATGCAGGATGAACAGATTCATATCAGTTCGGAACAAAATGCTTTAATTGAAGAGTACAAGAGTCGCTACAATCTCTTATTCTTAGCTTATCAGAATGAATTGATTGGAATGTTCTGCATCCATACTCCTTTGAGAAAAGAAGCAAAAGCAGCCTTGGAGAAACTTAAGGCTCAAGGGAAAAAATTGATTCTGGCAACAGGAGACACCTTGGTTAGGACAGAGGAATTAGTTAAAGATTTGCCCTTTGATCAGGTCTATACAGACTTGAAACCTGATGGAAAATTTAAGTTAGTAGAGGAACTGCGGAAAGCAGGGCACACTATTTTGATGGTAGGGGATGGGTTGAATGACTCAGCTGCTTTGACACTTTCAGATATCGGTGTGGTGATGAATGAGAGTGCAGATATTTCTAAGCAGATGAGTGATATCTTATTGTTAGACAATCGCTTAGATTTCTTCCAAGAATTGGATTCTCTCTCCTCTTCACTACAAGAATTAATCAAGAGAAATATTCAAGATACGGTTGTTGTCAATAGTAGCCTGATTGGCTTTGGTTTATTTAATTGGCTCAGTCCTTCAAACCTCTCTATTTTACATAATCTAACAACCTTACGCATAGTTCTGCGTAGCCTGTCTATTAAAACTAGATAGATGAGGTTATCAACAACAAAAAGGAGTTACCTTTCTCGAGGTTAACTCCTTTATTTATAGATAAATGTTGAACAGTTTAGTAGGTCAATACAAAGTATTTTTTCTTACCACGGCGGATAACAGTGAGTTCATTCTCTAACTTATCTGCGTCTCTCAAGACATAGTCAAGGTCTTGGATGCGGTCGCCGTTGACGTAGATAGCACCGTTTTGAACATCTTCACGGGCTTGGCGTTTTGAGTTAACCACGCCAGAAGATACGAGAAGTTCAACGATGTTGTGATTTTCGTCTGCCTGTACTTGGTAGTTTGGCACGCCACGAAGTCCTTGTTTGAGTTCTTTGACAGAAAGGTTTTTGATATTTCCTGCAAAGAGTTGCTCAGTGATGTTAAGGGCTTCTTTGTAGGCTTCTTCTCCGTGGACAAGAGTCACGACTTCACGAGCCAGGACTTTTTGAGCCAAGCGTTCGTGCGGTGCTGCTTCGAATTGTTTGCGGATGTCTTCAATCTCGTCCAGTGACAAGAAAGTAAAGATTTTCAAGAAGCGAACAGCGTCAGCGTCCATGACGTTCATCCAGAATTGGTACATTTCGTATGGAGAAGTCTTTTCAGGATTGAGCCAAACAGCATTCCCTTCAGATTTACCAAATTTCTTACCAGTTGCGTCTGTAATCAGTGGGACAGTAATAACGTGACCAGTCTTGTCAGCCTTACGACGAAGCAATTCGGTACCAGCTGTCATATTTCCCCACTGGTCAGAACCACCGATTTGTAACGTTACGTTGTGCTCTTGGTTAAGAACGAAGAAGTCATACCCTTGCATGATTTGATAGGCAAACTCAGTGTAAGAAATCCCTGTTTCGATCCGTTTCTTCACAGACTCCTTGCTCATCATGTAGTTGACAGTGAAGTATTTTCCGATATCACGGAGGAAGTCAATGAAGCTGATGCTGCCAAACCAGTCGTAGTTGTTGACCATGACAGCTTTATTTTCCCCATTTTCAAAGTCAAGAAAGCGAGAAAGTTGTCCTTGGATAGACTTGACCCAGCCATCTACTGTGTCTTTTGTTTGGAGACTACGCTCAGCATCTTTGAAGGACGGATCTCCGATGAGACCTGTAGCACCGCCAACGAGCGCATATGGTTTGTGACCTGCTAACTGCAAACGACGACTTGTCAAGATTGCGACAAGGTGACCTAGGTGAAGGCTGTCAGCAGTTGGATCGTAGCCAGTATAATAAGAAACTTGACCTTCTTCTAGGGCTTTACGCAAAGCTTCTTCATCAGTCGTTTGAAAAAAATCAAACCACGCTCTTTTAGCTCATCAAAAAAATGTGCATGTGTCTTTTTCTCCTTTTTAAAATATTATTTCTACCTATTTTACCACAAACTTGGCAAATAACCTAGTAAAATCGGGAAGAAAGTTGCTACTCGGACTTTTTTGGAAACGAGTGAAATATGGTATAATAGCACTAGCTTATTTTCAGAGAAATAGATAAAAATAGTTAAGAAAGGGGCTGAAAGATGTCTCATATTATTGAATTGCCAGAAGTCTTGGCCAATCAGATTGCAGCAGGAGAAGTAATAGAACGTCCTGCTAGTGTGGTTAAGGAGCTAGTTGAAAACGCCATTGATGCTGGCTCTAGCCAGATTATCGTAGAGATTGAAGAAGCTGGACTTAAAAAGATCCAAATCACAGATAATGGACATGGAATCGCCCACGATGAAGTCGAGTTGGCTCTCCGTCGTCATGCGACCAGTAAGATTAAGAATCAAGCTGATCTTTTTCGGATTCGGACCCTCGGCTTTCGTGGTGAAGCCCTGCCCTCTATCGCATCTGTTAGTGTTTTGACTTTGTTGACAGCGGTGGATGGTGCCAGTCACGGGACCAAGCTAGTGGCTCGTGGGGGAGAAGTTGAGGAAATTATTCCAGCGACCAGTCCTGTGGGGACTAAGGTTTGTGTGGAAGACCTCTTTTTCAATACACCGGCTCGTCTCAAGTATATGAAGAGCCAGCAGGCAGAGTTGTCTCATATCATTGACATTGTCAATCGTCTGGGGCTAGCCCATCCGGAGATTTCTTTTAGCCTGATTAGTGATGGCAAGGAAATGACACGAACAGCTGGTACGGGTCAACTGCGTCAAGCCATTGCTGGGATTTATGGTTTAGCTAGTGCCAAAAAAATGGTTGAGATTGAGAATGCTGACCTAGACTTTGAAATTTCAGGCTTTGTCTCATTGCCTGAATTGACACGGGCTAATCGTAACTATATCAGTCTCTTCATCAATGGCCGTTATATCAAAAACTTCCTGCTCAATCGTGCCATTTTAGATGGATACGGTAGCAAGCTTATGGTGGGGCGTTTTCCACTGGCTGTGATTCATATCCAGATTGACCCTTACTTAGCAGATGTCAATGTGCACCCGACCAAGCAAGAGGTGCGAATTTCCAAGGAAAGAGAACTGATGGCGCTGGTTTCAGAAGCTATCGCAAAGAGTCTCAAGGAACAGACCTTGATTCCAGATGCCTTGGAAAATCTAGCCAAATCTGCGGTTAGAAATCATGAAAAGGTAGAGCAAACGACTTTGCCACTGAGAGAAAATACGCTCTATTATGAAAAAAATGAACCGACCAGACCGACACAAGCTGAGGTGGCAGACCATCAGGTGAATCTGACGGAAGAAAGACAGGCTTTGAATCTATTTGCTAAGGAAACCTTAGACCAGATGACCAAGCCAGCTAAACTGCATTTTGCAGAGAGAAAGCCTGCTAGCTATGACCAACTGGACCATCCAGAGTTAGACCTGGCTAGTCTGGATAAGGCTTATGATAAGCTGGAGCGGGAAGAATCTTCAAGCTTCCCAGAGTTGGAATTTTTTGGTCAGATGCACGGGACTTATCTCTTTGCACAAGGTCGAGATGGGCTCTACATCATAGATCAGCACGCGGCTCAGGAACGGGTTAAGTATGAGGAGTACCGTGAGAGCATTGGCAATGTTGACCAGAGCCAGCAGCAACTCCTAGTGCCCTATATCTTTGAATTTCCTGCGGATGATGCCCTTCGTCTCAAGGAAAGAATGTCTCTTTTAGAGGAAGTTGGTGTCTTTCTAGCAGAGTACGGGGAGAATCAATTCATCCTACGCGAACATCCCATTTGGATGGCAGAGGAGGAAATCGAGTCAGGTATCTATGAGATGTGCGACATGCTCCTCTTGACCAAGGAAGTTTCAATCAAGAAATACCGAGCTGAACTAGCCATTATGATGTCCTGCAAGCGATCCATCAAGGCTAACCATCGTATTGATGACCACTCGGCTAGACAACTTCTATACCAACTCTCTCAATGTGACAACCCCTATAACTGTCCACACGGACGTCCTGTTTTGGTTCACTTTACCAAGTCGGATATGGAAAAGATGTTCCGTCGCATTCAGGAAAATCACACAAGCCTCCGAGAGCTAGGAAAATACTAATACTCTTCGAAAATCTCTCTAAACTGCGTCAGCCTTACCTTGTCTAACTTAAGTTATGCCTACGGTTAGCTTCATAGTTTATTCTTTGATTTTCATTGAGTATAAATTGAAGGGAAAATTATGTACGAATATTTAAAAGGAATCATTACTAAAATCACTGCCAAATACATCGTTCTAGAAGCTAACGGTATCGGCTACATTCTGCATGTAGCTAACCCTTATGCCTACTCAGGACAAGTCAATCAAGAAGTGCAAATCTATGTGCATCAAGTTGTTCGTGAAGATGCCCATCTACTTTACGGTTTTCGTTCAGAAGACGAGAAAAAGCTCTTTCTCAGCTTGATTTCTGTATCAGGCATTGGTCCAGTTTCAGCTCTGGCTATCATCGCAGCTGATGACAATGCAGGCCTCGTTCAAGCTATTGAGACTAAGAACATCACCTACTTGACCAAGTTCCCTAAAATCGGTAAGAAAACAGCCCAACAGATGGTATTGGATCTAGAAGGTAAGGTGGTTGTAGCAGGGAACGACCTCCCTACTAAGACTGCTGCTCCATCTAGCAGCGACAACCAAGAACTGGAAGAAGCTATGGAAGCTATGTTGGCACTGGGCTACAAGGCAGCAGAGCTCAAAAAAATCAAGAAATTCTTTGAAGGAACTTCAGATACTGCTGAGAACTATATCAAGTCGGCCCTTAAGATGCTGGTGAAATAGGAGATTTCTATGCCAAAACGTTGTGCCTGGGTTAAAATGAACAACCCGCTATATGTAGCCTACCATGATGAAGAGTGGGGCCAACCCCTACATAACGACCGAGCGCTTTTTGAGTTGCTTTGTATGGAAACTTATCAGGCTGGTCTTTCTTGGGAAACGGTGCTCAATAAACGCCAAGCCTTCCGCCAAGCTTTTCATGGTTACCAAATTCAAGCTGTTGCGGACATGACTGATGAAGAATTGGAAGCTTTGATGGATAATCCAGCCATCATCCGCAATCGTGCCAAGATATTTGCGACGCGGGCCAACGCTCAGGCTTTTCTACAAGTTCAGGCAGAATTCGGAACTTTTGATGCCTATCTTTGGTCTTTTGTCGGTGGGAAGACGATTGTGAATGATGTACCTGACTATGCTCAAGCACCAGCCAGAACAACCTTGTCTGAGACATTGTCTAAGGATCTCAAAAAACGAGGCTTTAAGTTTACTGGACCAGTTGCGGTCTTGTCTTTTCTACAGGCTGCAGGTCTGGTTGATGACCATGAGAATGATTGTGAATGGAAAGGAAAACTAAATGATGTCTAACAAATATAAGGGAATCCTTGGTTTTGGTATTCTCTATACAGTTCTTTTTGTGTTTGATGGTGATAAATTGCTGGCTTCTGTGATGCCATCTGCCATTGAGAATTATCTACAATATCTACTCTATGTAGTATTAGCTCTATATGGCTTTTTCTTGTTCAAGGATAGATTGATTCAACAATGGAATGAGATTAGAAAGACTAAAAGAAAATTCTTCTTTGGCGTTTTAAAAGGCTGGCTCTTTCTCATTCTGATGACGTTTGCCTTTGACTTTATATCAGGAATGTTGAGGCAGTTTTTGGCGCTAGACGGACAAGGTCTAAATCAGTCGAATATTCAAAGCACCTTTCAAGAGCAACCATTACTGATAGCCGTTTTCGCCTGCATCATCGGACCTTTGGTGGAAGAGCTCTTTTTCCGTCAACTGTTATTGCATTACCTGCAGAAAAAACTGTCAACTTGGCTAAGCATTCTTCTGGTAGGACTTGTCTTTGCTCTGACTCATATGCATAATGTAAGTTTATCAGAGTGGATTGGTGCAGTCGTATACCTAGGTGGTGGCCTTGCCTTTTCTATCATCTATGTGAAAGAAAAAGAAAATATCTACTATCCCTTGGTCGTCCATATGATAATGAACAGCCTCTCCTTTATCAGTTTAGCTATCAGTAGTATGTGACGAAAAGGCCAGTAATGATAATGAGAAAAAGCTGAGAAATTCATCTCAGCTTTCTTTGTTATAGTCAAAGCGAATGACTTGCTCCGTTGCATCTACATACGCGTGGACTCCAAAGGGAACAATTGCTCTTGGTGTGGCATGGCCAACGTTTAGATTATAGACAATCGGGATAGTGCTATCAATGATGTCCATTAAAGCCTCCTTATAGTCGTCATAGAAGGTTTCATCCATAGGTTTTCCGACCAAGAGTCCACTGATGACTTCAAATATCCCAGTGTTCTTTAAAGTCCGCAACATCTTTTTGAATTCTTCAGGTTCAGGCTTTTCTTCGCTTGTTTCTAGCAAGAGGATTTTTCCTTCCCAGTCTGACAAGTCAGGGAAGAGTCTGTACTTTTGGCAGAGTTCTGTACTGTCTACATATCGAGAGTTGTCAAAGATATCGTAGAGGGATTCGAGGCAACCACCGAGGATTTTTCCCTCGAACTGGGCAGTTCCTTGTAACAAGTCAAAACCTGTATTTGTATGGCTGACACGAGGTGTTCCCAGAGCCTTGGGACTGAAGTCAGTTCTTTCCTCATACCAAAGGTCGCTAGGGCGGATTTCTGAGATTTTTCCAGTCTCAATCAATTCTTTAAAGTAGTGGAGGCTGTATGGCAATATTTCTTTGTCTAACTCACAAATGTCTGCTAAAAAGGATTGACCATAAAAAGTCTTGATTCCTAGTTTATGCAACATGAGGTGGTTCATAGTTGTATCCGAGAAGCCAAGAAAAATTTTTTGTTTGATAACCTTTTGTAGTTGGTCATTTTCAAAAAGATAAGGCAATAAACGATAGGTATCGTCTCCACCGATGGCGCATAAGATCATGTCGATGCTTTCATCAGAAAATGCCTGCATCAAATCCTCCGCACGAGCTTCAGGATGTTCTTTGATAAAGTCTAAGCCTTTTAGCGAATGGGGCAAAAAGATAGGACTGAGTCCTAGGTCCTTGAGACGTTGGATACCCAAGTCCACTTCGTGTTTTACAAAGTCCTCTCCGATAATGCCACTAGACAAGCTCACAATACCAATAGTAGAAACCATATCTTATCCTCCGAGAAATAGATTGAGCTTATTTTATCACAAAAGATGAGGGAAAACAACAAGAATTAGAGCCAGAAGAAGGCTTTTGGATCAAGAAAAAGTAGTAAAAAGCAACCAATTGTGTGGTTGCTTTTTATAGTAGTTGCATTCTTATAGAGCAGTAAGGAAGGTCAGTCCGCCAAGGATAACCCCAGCCGAGTTTGGAATGATTAGAATCCAGTCTTTCTTAGGTTCTTTTGTCCATCCATAAATGACCCAGATTAAGCAAGAGACTGCTGCTGATAAAGGTTGGAATGGTTGAGCTTTATTTCCTTGTAAATTGGCAAAAATTTGGGGGATGTAGGCTATAAATACAATAATCCCGATAAAGGCACCAATTGAACCGACAATTTGATTAATTCTCTGTTTAGTCATATATATTTCTCCTTATTACTTTATTATCATAACAGAAAAACAACTTGAATTCAAGGATAAAACCTAGGGATTTTAAGGGGAGCCGTTACATTAGAACGTTTTTAGAAAATGTAGCTACTTTTCTTTGGAGAATCAAAAAATGCTTTGGAGCCATAATAAAAGTAGTCTGTCTGTAAAACACACTACTTTTTTTGTTTATCTTAATATCTAGCTGGTCCAGCACTTGCGCTCTTGATGTTGAAACGTTTTTTGAGGTAGAAACGTAGGGCAAGAAGTGCTCCTCCAATCACCAACAAAACAAGTGGTGGGAGACTAATATTGATGGCTTGTGGAAGGAAGTTACTCAAGAAGAGGATGAGAACCCAGGCAAACATGGTTGCCAACATAACTAAAGTGATTTCCAGAATGGAGGGCGTTGGCTACGGTCAGTATCTGGTCCGTAGTAGCGGTAAATGAAGTGGTAGAGAAGATAGAAGGCAACTCCACCAAAGGCCCCTACACTGATAAGTGTTACCAATCCGTAGGCCACAGGTTGGTTTGAGAAGAAGCTCATCAAGGCGCTAACTACTGCAAATAATCCTGTGATGAAAAGGGCTGAATCCAACATCATCAATTTTGGATCGTCATTTTCCTTTGGATGTTCTTTTTCGTATTGCTCTTTTTCGCTGAAACTATGAGCCCAGTGAGTTGGTGCTCCGTAGATAGAACGAGCTGTCACTCCTTTTGGTTGCTCCTCAAGGATATGAGGAATCACTTCTTCAAGGATGGCCTTGATTTCAGCATCTGTTTTTCCGTCCTTGAGAAATTGCTGGGTTGCAATATGGATAAATTCCTGGTTTTTTTTGGTTAATTCTTTTAAATCAATCTGTGACATAATAACTCCTGTTTAGAACCATTTTTTATGGATGAGGTAAAGAGTGAGAGAGACACTCATAGCAAAGGCGATAAAGACGATGAGCCAGAAAGCATGCGGTTCTCCGTTTAAAGGGATTTCATTGTCCTTAAAGTTCATTCCGTAAGCTGAGAAAATCATAGTCGGGATAGACATAACGATGGTCACAAGAGCCAAGGTTTTCATGATATTGTTCTGGTTGTTTGAAATGATAGAGGCAAAGGTCTCTGTCATAGAGTGAAGGACGTTTCCATAGATATCCGCCATCTCGATGGCCTGTTGCGTTTCAATCAAGGTATCTTCAAGTAAATCTTCGTCTTCAAGGTATTTCTTAATATTGCTAGTTGCGCTGGTCAATTTTTTAATCACGCGCTCGTTTGTCTTAAGAGAGGCCTTGAAGTAGACGATGGTCTTTTCCAACTCCATGAGTTCAATCAACTCTTCATTTCGAGTAGATTTGTGAAGTTGAGTTTCGATTTGCTCACTCTTACGTTCGATTGAACGTAGGGCAGTTAGGTAAATCTCCGCATTGCGGTAGAGGATTTGGAAGATAAAGCGCGAACGCATAAAGGTATAGAAATTTCGAAGTCTCCGATTGATAAAGACATCTAGAAGTGGGAGAGGTTCCAAGCAAGTAGTAATAATAGCCTCCTCTGTGATGATAATCCCCAAGGGAATGGTCACATAGTAGGTGCGGTTATTTCTCTCCTCAGTAATGGGAACGTCTACGATGATCAGAGTGTATTCATCTTCAATGGTAATACGAGACATTTCTTCCGCATCGAGTGGTGCACGGAGGTCAGCGATATCAATATCAAAAGCAGAAGCAATTTCCATCGATTCGCTCTGGGTAGGATTGACGAGATTGATCCAAGTGCCCGGCTGGAGCGTATCGATCTCTTTAAATTCAGTTGTTGTTGAGAGAAAGACTTGTTTCATATCTCCTATCCTTTCCTAATCTATTCTGTGTTTAAGTGATTTTTAGCACCGTACTATTATACTACAAAATCGGCTTTTTTGGTAATAGAATTTCACTTTTTTTGGTATAATGGAAAGCAACAATGGACTAGAAAGAAGTAACATGCAAGATAAGATTGTCATCCATGGGGCACGCGCCCATAATTTAAAAATATAGATGTGGAAATTCCACGTGATAAGCTAGTTGTGGTGACGGGGCTGTCGGGTTCGGGCAAGTCGAGTCTTGCCTTTGATACCCTGTATGCAGAAGGGCAACGTCGCTACGTTGAAAGTCTGTCAGCCTACGCTCGTCAGTTTTTGGGCAATATGGAAAAACCAGACGTGGACTCTATCGATGGTCTCAGCCCTGCCATTTCTATTGATCAGAAAACGACTAGTAAAAACCCTCGCTCAACGGTTGGGACAACGACGGAAATCAACGATTATCTCCGTCTCCTCTATGCTCGTGTAGGAACACCCTATTGTATCAATGGGCATGGGGCTATCAAGGCTTCGTCTGTAGAGCAGATTGTAGACAAGGTTTTGGAATTGCCAGAGCGCCAGCGTCTGCAGATCTTAGCACCTGTTATCCGTAAGAAAAAGGGTCAGCATAAGACTCTGATTGAAAAAATTCAAAAGGATGGCTATGTTCGTGTCCGTGTCGATGGGGTTGTCTATGATGTGACCGAAGTTCCTGAACTTGAAAAGAATAAACAACACAACATCGATGTGGTGGTAGACCGTATTATCATCAAGGAAGGTATCCGTAGTCGTCTCTTTGACTCCATCGAAGCAGCCCTTCGTATCGCAGAAGGTTATGTGGTTATCGATACTATGGATGATTCGGAGTTACTCTTTCAGAACATTATGCCTGCCCAGTCTGTGGTTTTACTGTTCCAGAACTGGAACCTCGTCTCTTCTCTTTTAATGCACCTTTTGGTTCTTGTAGTGAGTGTGATGGCTTGGGGATCAAGCTAGAGGTTGATACGGACTTAGTAGTGCCAGATGCTAGCAAGACCCTTCGTGAGGGAGCTTTAGCACCTTGGAACCCCATCTCTTCTAACTATTATCCAAATATGCTAGAACAAGCCATGACAGCCTTCGGAGTGGACATGGATACGCCTTTTGAGGCCTTGTCAGAGGAGGATAAGAATCTCATTTTCTATGGTTCAGATGGGAAGGAATTCCATTTCCATTATGAAAATGAATTCGGCGGAGTTCGTGATATCGATATTCCATTTGAAGGAGTGCTTGGTAATATCAAGCGTCGCTATCATGAAACCAATAGCGACTACACCCGCACACAAATGCGTCTTTATATGAATGAGCTAACTTGTGGCACGTGTCACGGTTATCGCCTCAACGATCAGGCCTTATCCGTTCGAGTGGGAGGAGAGGAAGGTCCTCATATAGGAGAAATTTCTGACCTCTCCATCGCAGACCATTTGGAAGCTATTGATCAGTTGAGCCTATCAAAAAATGAAGCCATCATCGCTCGTCCGATTCTTAAGGAAATCAAGGACCGCTTGACCTTCCTCAATAATGTCGGTCTCAACTATCTGACCCTTTCTCGTTCTGCAGGAACACTATCAGGTGGGGAGAGCCAACGTATTCGCTTAGCGACCCAGATTGGTTCCAATCTCTCAGGAGTCCTCTATATCTTAGATGAGCCGTCTATCGGTCTTCACCAGAGGGACAATGACCGTCTGATTGCCAGTCTGAAAAAGATGCGTGATTTGGGGAATACCTTGATCGTAGTAGAACATGATGAAGATACCATGCGAGAGGCTGATTATCTGATTGACGTCGGCCCTGGTGCAGGTGTCTTTGGTGGAGAGATTGTTGCTGCAGGTACGCCCAAGCAGGTGGCTCGCAATAGCAAATCCATTACAGGACAGTATCTATCAGGAAAACGTGCGATTCCAGTGCCGTCAGAACGCCGTGTTGGAAATGGTCGTTTTATCGAAGTGACAGGTGCGCGTGAAAACAACCTACAAAATATCACTGCTCGTTTCCCACTAGGAAAATTTATCGCGGTGACGGGTGTGTCAGGTTCTGGGAAATCTACCTTGATTAACAGCATCCTCAAAAAAGCCATTGCTCAAAAGCTCAATCGCAATTCAGACAAGCCTGGAAAGTTTAAGACTATCTCAGGGATTGAGCATATTGATCGTCTGATTGATATTGACCAGAGTCCTATTGGACGAACACCGAGATCAAATCCTGCGACCTATACAGGTGTTTTTGATGACATTCGAGACCTCTTTGCTCAGACAAATGAAGCCAAGATTCGAGGTTACAAAAAGGGTCGTTTCAGTTTTAACGTCAAGGGTGGTCGCTGTGAAGCTTGCTCAGGTGACGGGATTATCAAGATTGAGATGCACTTCTTGCCAGACGTATACGTAGCTTGTGAAGTCTGCCATGGAACCCGTTATAACAGTGAAACGCTGGAAGTTCATTATAAGGAAAAGAATATCTCGCAAGTCTTAGATATGACCGTCAACGATGCGGTGGAATTTTTCAAACATATTCCGAAAATTCAACGCAAACTCCAGACCATTAAGGATGTAGGTCTAGGTTATGTGACCTTGGGACAACCTGCCACAACTCTTTCTGGTGGAGAAGCGCAGCGTATGAAGCTGGCTAGCGAGCTCCACAAGCGTTCGACAGGCAAGTCTTTCTATATCTTAGACGAACCAACAACAGGTCTCCATACCGAGGATATCGCGCGTCTACTGAAGGTCTTGTCTCGCTTTGTCGATGATGGTAATACAGTTCTCGTGATTGAGCACAATCTAGATGTCATCAAAACAGCAGACCATATCATCGATTTAGTCCAGAAGGCGGTGTCGGTGGTGGTACCATCATTGCAACAGGAACTCCAGAGGAAGTAGCTGCTAATGAAGCTAGCTATACAGGACAGTATTTGAAAGGAAAGTTACATCATGAATAAACGTGTGCAAGCATTTCTCGATAAAATGCAAGAAAAAGAATTAGATGGAATCATTATCAATAACCTTAAAAATGTCTACTATTTGACAGGATTTTGGGGTTCAAATGGTACGGTCTTTATCAGTCGTGACCGTCAAATTTTGGTGACGGATGCCCGCTATATCATCGCTGCTAAGCAGGAAGTTACTGGTTTTGAGATTTTTGCAGAACGTGACGAGTTGGCTACTATTGCAAAAATTACAAAAGATACGGGTCTTTCTCGTATCGGGTTTGAAGATGAAATCTCGGTTTCTTATTACCACCGCATGCAAGCTGCTTTTGAAGGTTTGGAATTAATTCCTCAGACACAGTTTGTTGAAGCGCTTCGCATGATTAAGGATGAGACAGAGATTGCGACTATTCGTAAGGCTTGTTCTATCTCTGACCAAGCTTTCCACGATGCCCTTGAATTTATCAAGCCAGGGAAGACTGAAATTGAAATTGCCAACTTCCTTGATTTCCGTATGCGTGAGCTGGGAGCGGCAGGTTTGTCTTTTGACACAATCTTAGCGAGTGGCATCAACTCTTCTAAACCCCATGCCCACCCAATGCACAAGCCAGTAGAACTAGGCGAAGCTATCACTATGGACTTTGGGTGCCTTTACGAGCATTATGTCAGTGACATGACAAGAACTATCTACCTAGGCCATGTGAGCGACGAACAAGCAGAAATCTACAACACTGTTTTAAAGGCTAATCAAGCATTGATTGACCAAGCTAAGGCTGGCTTAGGTTTCCGTGACTTTGACAAAATCCCTCGTGATATCATTGTGGAAGCAGGGTATGGACAATACTTTACACACGGTATCGGACATGGTATCGGACTTGATATCCACGAAGAGCCATACTTTAGCCAAACTTCTACAGAAGTTATTAAATCGGGTATGGTCTTGACTGATGAGCCTGGTATTTATATTGAAGGTAAATACGGAGTTCGTATTGAAGATGATATCTTGATTACAGATACAGGTTGTGAGTTATTAACCCTTGCTCCAAAAGAATTAATCGTAATCTAAGAAAAATGAGATAAATCGTTGACTTTTACTAGTTAAAGGTTTATACTGAAAGGCGAAAACGGTAGGTGAGGCTACCATAGGGATACGGATGACTACCGCAAAGCAGTGGAGACACTACTCGTTGGTCAACAGTCCTGATCGCGAAGGTCAAGACTAAGCTCATTACATCGCCCTATGGAGTTAAAGCTTGAACGAAAACAAATAATAAGTTTTTTAGTCCTGCCATTTTATGGCAGGACTTTCTGCTGTTTTAGAACAAAGAAAGGAGAAAACCGATGCAAATTGACGACCATCCAGAACCGCACATACACAGCCAATCGCTGATTTGTGTCGTTCTGTCCCTATAAAGTGATTGGTCTCTGTGTATGATACTCTTCGAAAATCAAATTCAAACTACGTCAACGTCGCCTTGCCGTACTCAAGTACAGCCTGTGGCTAGTTTCCTAGTTTGCTCTTTGATTTTCATTGAGTATGAAATCACCATTCATACAGATAGGAGAAACCAATGAAAACTACAAAAGAAAGACTAGCAGCAGCTATTCAAACTCCATTAAAAGATAGTCTAGCTTTTTACCATACAAGTCTAAAAGGCTTAGACCAAGAACAAGTCGAAGAAAACCGTGACCTATATGGTGAAAATACCATTACCAAGGGTCAAGAGGATTCCATCTTTAAAAAGATTTATGAGTCCATTATCAATCCTTTCACAATCATTTTGCTTGTGATTGCCTTTATTTCTCTCGTTACAAACGTCTGGCTTGCCAAACCTGGCCAAGAGGACCCTACGACCTCTATTATTATCGTTGTCTTGGTTTTGATTTCAGGAGGCATCCGTTTTGTCCAAGAGTTGCGGAGCGATAAGGCAACAACCAACCTTTCAAAAATGATTGTCAACACTGCAACTGTTATTCGTGATGGTCTTGAACAAGAGTTGCCAATCGATGAGTTGGTTGTGGGAGATCTCGTGAAATTGAGTGCGGGAGACATGATTCCAGCAGATGTTATCTTATTTGAATCCCGCGACTTTTTCGTTCAACAGTCAGGTTTGACTGGAGAAAGTGATGCAGTTGAAAAGCTAGCTTTAAATAAAGCCACTGGTCAAAATATAGATAGCCTCTTAGAAGCAGAATCCTTGGCATTCATGGGGACAAACGTTATCTCAGGAAGTGCTACAGCTATGGTCCTAGCAGTTGGGGATGACACCATGATGGGAGCTATTGAGCAAACTCTTAATACTTATGATGAGCCAACTTCTTTTGAACGTGAAATGAACAGCATTTCCTGGCTCTTGATCCGCTTGATGCTTGTCATGGTCCCAATCGTATTTTTCGCAAATGGTTTAACCGATGGAGACTGGCTAGAGGCGGGAGTTTTTGCCTTGAGCGTCGGTGTCGGCCTTACACCAGAAATGCTTCCGATGATTATTACAGCCAGCTTAGCAAAAGGTTCCATTATCATGGCCAAGGAAAAGGTAGTCATCAAAAAACTCAATGCTATCCAAGACTTAGGAGCAATCGATATCCTTTGTACGGATAAAACTGGAACTCTAACGCAAGATGAGATTGTCTTAGAATATCCCTTGGATATCCATGGTGATTTGGATATGGCGGTCTTAAGAAGAGCTTATCTAAATTCACATTTTCAAACAGGTTTGAAAAACTTGATGGACCGTGCCATCATCAGTAGAACTGAAAAAGAAGCCAAGGAACACGCTATCCTACAAAATTTAGACACCAGCTTCCAAAAAATCGACGAGCTTCCATTTGACTTTGAGCGCAGACGCATGAGTGTTATCGTCAAAGATGATAGCAATGTTGTTAGTATGGTAACCAAAGGCGCCTTGGAAGAAATGTTGACTATTTCGACACATGTGGAATATCGTGGAGAAATAATCCCTATTACGGAAGGTATTCGCCAAGAAGTACTGGCAGAAGTTGGTCAATTAAACCGTCAAGGTTTACGTGTATTAGGTGTTGGTTACAAGTCAGGTCTACGTGAAGACTATGCCTATGCTGTGACTGATGAAAGTGACATGATCCTTACAGGTTACCTTGCCTTCTTGGACCCACCAAAAACCATCTGCAAGCACCCGCTATCCAAGCTTTGCTTGAGCATGGTGTCAGAACAAAAGATTTTAACTGGGGATAATGAAAAAAAGTAACCCAAGCCATCTGTGAAAAAGGTTGGTTTGGATGTTGAGCGGATGCTTTTGGGAGCTGATATCGACCAAATGACAGACCAAGAATTGGCAGAAGCGGTTGAAAAGTGTAACAGTCTTTGCAAAATTGTCTCCTGACCAAAAAAAGCTCGAATTATTCTACAATTGAAGAAAAATGGTCATGCCGTTGGTTATATGGGTGACGGTATTAATGATGCCCCATCTATGAAGGTGGCAGATGTTGGAATTTCCGTTGATACAGCAGTAGATATCGCAAAGGAAACAGCTGATGTTATTTTGCTGGACAAGGATCTCATGGTTCTTGAAACAGGTATCGTTGAAGGCCGGAAGGTCTACGCTAACATGACCAAATATATTAAGATGACAGTTAGTTCAAACTTTGGGAATATCTTCTCTCTATTGGTTGCAAGTATCTTCTTGCCATTTTTACCAATGGCTCCTGTTCATCTCATTGTCCTAAACCTAGTCTACGATTTATCTTGTGTGGCATTGCCGTTTGATAACGTGGATCAAGACTTCCTAAAACAACCCCATACATGGGAAGCAAAATCCATTACTAGATTTATGGTTTGGATGGGTCCAATCTCATCTGTCTTTGATATTTTGACCTTTATTTTCCTCTACTTCATTATTGTTCCTTTGGTGACAGGCTATCATTATGTTCATGGTTCTGAATCTGCCCTTCAGTTTATTATCTTATTCCAAACAGGATGGTTCATTGAATCTATGTGGTCTCAAACTATGGTTATCCATATGCTTCGTACGGCAAAAGTTCCTTTTGTACAAAGCAGACCAGCTTGGCTTGTGATCTTGACAACCTTGGTTGCAGCCTTTTTCGTAACAAGTCTACCTTATGGACCGCTAGTAAATATCCTTCGTCTAGCACCCTTAGGGCTTCCTTACTTCTTGTTCTTAATCTGTATTATTTTCTTGTATATGTTTAGCGTTACAGTTATTAAGAAATTTTACATTAAGAAGTATAAAGAATGGTTATAGTTCGGTTTTTGTCAAGAAAAAAGATAGAAAACTGGGAAAAAAGTTAAATTTTTTTAAAAATAGGTCGCAAGTCGGATGTTTTTTATGGTATAATAGAATAAACTGATAGTAACATGTAGCGAAAGGGGTAGGTACATGATCAAAATTTATACAGTCTCAAGTTGTACTAGCTGTAAAAAAGCTAAGACCTGGCTCAATGCCCACCAGTTAAGTTATAAAGAACAAAACCTCGGTAAAGAGGGAATTTCTAGAGAAGAATTATTAGATATTCTAACAAAAACAGACAATGGAATTGCGAGCATTGTATCATCAAAGAATCGCTACGCTAAAGCTCTCGGAGTTGATATCGAAGATTTGAGTGTCAATGAAGTGCTTAATTTAATCATGGAAACACCACGCATCCTAAAAAGTCCAATTCTTGTTGACGAGAAACGTTTACAAGTTGGCTATAAAGAAGATGACATTCGTGCCTTCTTGCCACGCTCTGTCCGCAATGTAGAAAATGCAGAAGCACGTTTACGTGCAGCACTATAAAACATAAAGGCTGGGAGTGACTCCTAGCCTTATTTGATAGATAAATAAGGAAAAATAAATATGAAGAAGATAGTTATCGGTACAGTTGCGCTCCTATTTTTGCTAGCTGGCTGTGGACAGAAAAAAGAGTCTGCGGAACCTTCTAAAGATACAACGACAGAAGCTCTTCAATCAACTTTGCCAGTTCTAGAAAATGCCAATAACAATACAGTTGTAACAAAGACGCTTGTTCTACCTGCTGACGAAAATGGGGTTCAACAAACCCAGACCATTACCTATAAGGGCAAACAGTTCTTGACCTTAACGATTCAGCAAAAACGACAAGTTTCAGAAGACCTCAAGAACTTTATTGCAGAGCATGGATTAGAGGAAGCAAAAAAGGCCTTGAAAGAAGGAGAAGACAAGGATGAATCGGTCCAAGAAGCACGTAAAATTCCTGGATTTAACATTGAAACCAATCTTTTAAGTGAAACCGAGATTGAAACAAAAACAAGTTATGATTTTCAAGTTCTAGACGTTAAAAAGGCAAGCGAAAGCGAATATTTAAAAAATGTGGGATTAGAAAATCTACTAAAAAACGAACCAGAAGAATATATTGAAAATCGAGTTGCAAGTGGCGCGACTGTCCAGTAAGGAAGTCACAGAAAATCAGCAAAATCAGGCTGTGTCATTTGTAGAATGGCTGTGAATGTGCTATAATAGTACTATTCTAAGGAAAGAGGGTGTTAGAATGGGATTTACTGAAGAAACCGTACGTTTTAAATTGGATGATTCCAATAAAAAAGAAATTAGTGAAACATTGACAGAAGTCTATGCTTCATTGAATGAGAAGGGGTATAACCCTATTAACCAAATTGTGGGCTATGTTCTCAGTGGAGACCCAGCCTACGTTCCTCGTTACAATAACGCAAGAAATCAAATCCGTAAATATGAACGCGATGAGATTGTTGAAGAATTGGTCCGCTACTACCTTAAGGGACAAGGAGTCGATCTATAACCAATGAGAATTATGGGGTTGGACGTTGGTTCCAAAACAGTAGGAGTAGCGATTAGCGATCCGTTAGGGTTTACAGCACAAGGGCTTGAAATCATCCAAATCAATGAAGATCAAGGAGAGTTCGGCTTTGAACGACTCAAGGAATTGGTTGACACCTATAAGGTGGAGCGCTTTGTTGTTGGTTTACCTAAAAATATGAACAATACCAGTGGACCGCGGGTGGAAGCGAGTCAAGCCTATGGAGCAAAACTGGAAGAACTCTTTGGCTTGCCAGTGGAGTACCAGGATGAGCGCCTAACCACGGTTGCTGCTGAGCGCATGTTGATTGAGCAAGCAGACATTAGTCGCAATAAGCGTAAAAAAGTTATTGATAAATTAGCAGCTCAGTTGATTTTGCAAAATTATTTAGATAGAAAATTTTAAGACAGAGGAGAAACTATGTCACACGATCACAACCACGATCACGAAGAACGTGAACTTATTACACTTGTAGATGAGCAAGGAAACGAAACTTTATTTGAAATCCTTTTGACTATTGACGGAAAAGAAGAATTTGGTAAAAACTATGTTCTTCTTGTACCAGTTAATGCAGAAGAAGATGAAAACGGTGAAGTTGAAATCCAAGCATACTCATTCATCGAAAATGAAGATGGAACTGAAGGTGAATTGCAACCAATCCCTGAAGATTCAGAAGATGAATGGAACATGATTGAAGAAGTCTTCAACAGCTTTATGGAGGAGTGATCCAGTCTGGGAGACTGTATCAGCCCAGTTCCTTGAAATAAGAGAGAACTGGTAAGTCCAGGGGATGTTTTTAGCCCCCCACTAAAAATAAAGTTTAGCTAGTATCTAGCAAAATGAGTAAAAAGCGAAGAGAATCTTCGCTTTTTTGTTAAGGAGATAAGCATGATTGAAGTAGTAAAATGGCTTCATAGTCGGATTGGCTTGAATTTTAGATCAGGATTGGGACGGATGCAAAGAGCGGTAGATTTGCTGGGGAATCCTGAGCAAACCTATCCAATTATCCATGTGACAGGGACAAATGGCAAGGGGTCAACTATTGCTTTTATGAGGGAGCTTTTTGTTGCCCATGGGAAAACGGTTGGTACCTTTACTTCGCCCCACATTGTCAGCATCCATGACCGTATCTGTATTAATGGTGAGCCTATATCGGACAAAGATTTTATTCGTTTAGCAGATCAAGTCAAAGCAATGGAGCAAAGACTTTTAGAAACCCACGATCAGCTATCTTTTTTTGAGTTGCTGACCTTGATTGCTTTGCTTTATTTTAAAGAGCAAAAAGTAGATTTGGTCCTACTGGAAGTTGGGATAGGTGGACTTCTTGATACCACTAATGTGGTGACAGGAGAAATTGCAATCATCACATCAATCGGCCTCGATCACCAGGAGACCTTGGGCGATAGTTTAACAGCAATTGCAGAGCAGAAAGCAGGAATTTTTAAGCCCGGGAAATCAGCTGTGATTGCAAATTTAGCACCGGAAGCCCAACTCGTTTGTCAAAGGACTGCTACTAATTTGGGTGTAAGTCTCTACCAAGCTAATAAAGATTTTTCTTTCCGAAATGGGAACTTCTCTTCTTCTCTAGCTGACTTTAACAACCTAATATTGGGATTAGAGGGAGCCTATCAGGAGGAAAATGCAGCTCTTGCCTTGCAGGCTTTTCTACTATTTATGGCACAAAGAGACGAGAAAGTAGATCAAGAAGCAGTACGTGCTGCCTTGCGAGCTACCAGATGGGCTGGAAGGCTAGAAGCTGTCACTGAGCACGTCTATTTGGATGGGGCTCACAATTTACCAGCTCTAGAGCGTTTGGTTGAGTTTATCCAAGAAAAAATCCAGCAAGGGTATCAGCCTCAAATCTTATTTGGTGCCCTAAAGCGGAAAGATTATAGTGGGATGCTTGCTTATTTAACAGAGCATTTACCTGACGCGGATCTCTATGTTACGAGTTTTGACTATCAGGGCTCCTTAGGCGAGCAAGACTTGAGTGGTTATAGAATAGTTAGTTCCTATCAAGAATTTATAGATACTTTTGAAGCTTCTGCAGGAGAGAAAGACCTGCTATTTGTGACAGGCTCTCTCTATTTTATATCTGAGGTTCGAGCTTGTCTCATGGCCCTAGATTCATTTGATTGACCCTCCTATCTTTATTTGTTATAGTAAAGGTGTGGTGGCTCAGCAGGGTTATTCTGATTTTAAGCCACTAAAAGAAAGGAGCCATCATGTCACTAAAAAAATTCACACTTTCTCTTGCTTCTTTGGCAAGTCTTAGTCTCTTAGTTGCATGTTCGCCAAAAGAGCAGGTAGCTCCTTCAACTCAAGCAAGTACTAGTACGGAAGTAACGACTGCTCAGTCAGCAGAAACGACTGTTTCTAGTTCGACTGCTAGCTCAGTAACCAACATTGATGGGACCTATAAAGGGCAAGATGAGGGAGATAGCATTACTCTCGTAGTTACTGGTAATACTGGAACATGGACAGAAGTTGAAGCTGATGGTGATCAGGAAATTAAAAAGGTCACCTTCGAACCAGAAAGTCAGAGAGTCTTTATTGGAGATGATATCAAAGTTTATGTAGCTGATGGCAATCAAATAATCATTGATGATATGGGTCGCGAAATTTCTGATCGTATCGTTCTAAAAAAATAGATATCTTTTGTAAGGATTTGAATCTCGTTAACACGGATTCGGGTCCTTTTTCTTTAATCGATTTTTGGCATAAAAAATCCATACAATTAAGGTAGCTATTTTCTACCAAAAAAGTATGGAGGGATAGTTTTTATTAAAGGAACTGCTCTTGTAAAAAGTGAGCGACTCCGTCTTCTTCGTTGGTTAGTGGTAATTGCTCGTCTGCGAAAGAAAGTAGAGCGGGGTTAGCATTTTTCATGGCATATCCTCTACCTGCAAAGGAGAGCATTTCTTGGTCATTGTGTTCGTCACCAAAGGCAATCAGGTTCTGCCTGTCTATATTCATGACATTGAGAAGGTATTCAAGAGCAAATGCCTTGTGAACTCCCTTTGGAGTACATTCGAGGATGTTCAAGGGACCACCCCAAGTATTGATATTAAGTTGATGCTTGTAAAAGCTAGTCATCTCTTCTGCTAGTGCATATTTATCGTCTGCCCTAGTTTGTAATAAAATACAGTTAGGCCCCTTAGTCACTAAGTCAGACTTGAATTGATTTTCAGGGCGAAAGTTTTCAACACCAAACAATTTAGGATCTGCAATTTCCTTGTCTGGGGATGTAATGTAAAACTTTTTACGGTATTCACCTGCGATAAAGTCTGCCTCGATATCTTCTTTTCGTTTTACGATATCCAAGAGATATTTTTTGTCCACAGTAAGGCATTTTTCATATTTCCAAGCTCTACCAGGTAGGTGAGTGAGCGAACCGTTGAAGTTAATCATAGGAGTCTCAAGTTCAAGTTGGTCATAAAAATCTTTGGCCATACGATATGGGCGACCGGTTGCGATAACCACATGGTGACCTTTCTTAGAAATTTTTTTAATGGTTTCTTTTGTAAAGTCAGAGAGTTTGCTTTCTCCATTAAGTAAGGTACCGTCTAAGTCCACGGCAATCATTTTTTTAGTCATAAAATCCTCCCGAATTTAGTTTCAGATAAGATGTTTTCTATTATATCAAAAAGCTGAAAGAAAAGCTGACTATAAGCAAAAATAAGAAGAATCATATCCTCTAAGAATTTTTAAAAATAGGAAAAACAGCTTGAAAATGTGAATGATTGATGATATAATAGTCATATTGTTCGTAAAATGACAAAGGAGATTAAAAATGGACAAATTATTTAAACTAAAAGAGCACGGGACAGATGTCCGTACAGAGGTGCTTGCTGGTTTAACAACTTTCTTTGCAATGAGTTATATTCTCTTTGTAAACCCTCAAATGCTTTCGCAAACAGGAATGCCTGTTCAGGGTGTATTCTTGGCAACAATCATCGGTTCTGTAGTAGGAACTTTGATGATGGCTTTCTATGCTAACTTGCCATACGCACAAGCTCCAGGTATGGGACTTAATGCTTTCTTTACATTTACGGTTGTATTCGGAATGGGCTATACTTGGAAAGAAGCTCTTGGTATGGTCTTCATCTGTGGGATTATTTCACTGATTATCACATTAACCAATGTTCGTAAAATGATCATTGAGTCTATTCCTGCAACTCTTCGTTCAGCAATTTCAGCTGGTATTGGTGTTTTTCTTGCCTATGTTGGTATTAAGAATGCTGGTCTCTTGAAATTCTCGATTGACCCAGGTACTTATACAGTAGCAGGTGAAGGAGCAGATAAGGCTCAAGCAGCGATTACTGCAAATGCAGCAGCTGTTCCAGGATTGGTAGATTTCAATACTCCAGCAGTATTGGTAGCTATTGCAGGTCTTGCAATTACAATCTTCTTTGTTGTCAAAGGTATTAAAGGTGGGATCATTCTTTCTATCTTAACAACGACAGTCCTTGCGATTGCGGTTGGTCTTGTTAATTTGTCAGGAATCGATTTTGCTAGCAACAATCTTTCAGCAGCAGTTAATGACCTAGGAACTTTATTTGGGGCAGCCCTTGGTTCAGAAGGTTTGGGTTCTCTGATTTCAAATACTTCACGTTTACCTGAAACCTTGATGGCCATTCTTGCCTTCTCATTGACTGATATTTTTGATACAATTGGTACTCTTATCGGTACAGGTGAAAAAGTTGGGATCATCGCATCAAGTGGTGAGAACAATGAATCAGCTAAATTGGATAAGGCTCTATATTCTGACTTGGTGGCGACATCAGTTGGTGCCATTGCAGGTACTTCAAACGTTACAACTTATATTGAGTCAGCAGCAGGGATCGGTGCTGGTGGACGTACTGGTTTAACAGCATTAGTAGTTGCTATCTGTTTTGCTCTATCAAGCTTCTTTAGTCCACTTCTTGCCATTGTGCCTTCAGCTGCGACAGCACCAATTTTGATTATCGTCGGAATTATGATGCTCTCTAACTTGAAAAACATTCCTTGGGATGATATGTCAGAAGCTATTCCAGCCTTCTTCACATCTATCTTTATGGGATTCAGTTACTCCATTACACAAGGGATTGCTGTTGGTTTCCTAACTTACACTTTAGCGAAGATTGTTAAAGGTCAAGTTAAGGAAGTGCATGTCATGATTTGGATTTTAGACGCTCTGTTCATCTTGAACTACATTAGCATGGCTCTAAACTAAAGATAAAAACTTTAAAAAAGAAGGAGGAAACTCCTCTTTTTTTATTACTAGAAATGTCGCAAAAGAAAACTTTTTGGTATAATAATAACATGCACATAAAAAATGAAGATGAACTAATCGCTCTTGGACAAGAGTTGGGTAGTCTACTTGAAAAAAATGATGTATTGATTTTAACTGGTGAATTAGGTGCTGGAAAAACCACATTAACAAAAGGTCTAGCTAAAGGACTAGGGATTCATCAAATGATCAAAAGTCCTACTTATACCATTGTTCGAGAATATGAAGGACGCCTACCCTTATATCACTTGGATGTTTACCGCATCGAAGGAGATGCAGATTCAATCGACCTTGATGAATTTCTTTTTGGTTCTGGTGTGACGGTTATTGAGTGGGGACACCTATTAGGCGAGGCTCTCCCATCAGACTATCTGGAATTAGAAATTCTTAAAGACGGTGAGGGGCGCGAGATTGTCTTTCATGCCCACGGTCAACGAGCAGCAGAACTCTTGCAGAGGTTGACAGATGGAGTATGATTTATTAATTCGTGAAGCAGAAGTTGAGGATGCTACAGAACTTATTGCACTTTTGGATCAGATTGGTCATGAATCTAGTTTTACCAGTCTGGATGAAAATGGAATTGCAATGAGTGAATCAGAGATGCAACGTTTTATTAACAAGCAGGCCCAGTCGGATAATCAGATTACTTTACTAGCTTATTTAAATGAAGAATTGGCAGGAGTGATCAATATAACGGCTGATCAACGTCCGCGAGTTCGGCATATTGGGGATATCTTTTTGGGTATCAAAAAAGCCTATTGGGGAAATGGTCTTGGTAGTATCTTGATGGAAGAAGCTATTGAGTGGGCCCAATCGAGCGGAAGTATTCGACGCTTACAATTGACAGTTCAAAACGAAATCTGGCAGCTGTTCATCTATATAAAAAGCTGGGCTTCATCATTGAAGGCCAGCAGGAACGCGGCGCTTGTATAGAAGGAGGAGAGTTTCTTGATGTTTACCTGATGGGTCGACTGATAGACGAATAAATATATGGCAAAAAAAATAATCGGAATGTTTTTAGGCTTTGTTCTTGTGACAGTGCTTGGTGTGGGAGCTTATGCCTATACTATCTACCAACAAAGTACACAGACTTTAGCCAAAACTTATAAACAAATCGGAGAAGAAACCAAGGTTATCGAGGCAACTGAACCATTGACAATCCTATTGATGGGGGTAGATACGGGGAATGTTGAACGTACAGACCCATGGGCAGGAAATAGTGATTCAATGATTTTGGTAACAGTGAATCCTAAAACCAAGAAAGTCGTTATGATGAGTTTGGAACGTGATATTCTGACACAAATCCAACAACCAGATGGTAGTGTTAGAGAAGCTAAACTCAACGCTGCCTATGCTGATGGTGGGGCAGAGCTTGCCATTTCGACCATTCAAAAAATGATGAATATCCATATTGACCGCTATGTGATGGTCAATATGCACGGTCTTCAAAGAATGGTTGACGCTGTCGGAGGTATCACAGTAAACAACACTCTAGGTTTCCCAATCTCTATCCAAGACCAGGAACCATTTAACACGATTTCTATTGGTGTTGGGGAACAAACCCTAAATGGTGACGAGGCGCTAGTATATTCACGCATGCGCTATCAGGATCCAGAGGGAGACTACGGTCGTCAGAAACGTCAGCGCGAAGTCATCCAAAAGATTGTTGAAAAAATTCTTAGTTTGAATAGTGTCAGCCACTATCAAGAAATTTGAAGGCTCTTAGCGATAACATGCAGACAAATATCGAGATTACGACAACAACGATTCCTCAGTTGATGGGCTACCAAGATTCCTTTAAGAATATTGAGTCTCAGCAATTACGTGGAGAGGATGCAATGATTGACGGAATATCTTACCAAATCGTGACATCTGAGCATATGTTAGAGATGCAAAATCTTTTACGTCGTTCATTGGATAAGCCAGAAGTGACCGAATTGGAGACAAATGTAGTCTTGTATGAAAATATTTATGGGCGTTTACCACAAACAACTGGTTCTGTTGCAGATCAAGAACAACAAGGGCAACAAGGCCAACAAGAACAATAAGAAATGAAAACTAAAATCGTAGGAATTTTCCTGCGATTTTTTCAAAGAAATCCGAATAGATAGGTAGGAGGAAAAAATGAAAGCGGAAATCATAGCTGTTGGAACAGAGATTCTAACAGGTCAAATTGTCAATACCAATGCTCAGTTCTTATCTGAAAAGTTGGCTGAAATCGGTGTTGATGTCTACTTCCAAACGGCTGTAGGAGATAATGAGTCTCGTCTCTTATCCTTGTTGGAGATTGCTAAGAATCGTAGCAATCTGGTTATCCTAACAGGAGGACTGGGACCGACAGAGGATGACTTGACCAAACAAACCTTGGCACAATTTCTAGGGCGTGATTTAACTTTTGATGCTCAAGCGCAGGCTAAACTAGATGACTTTTTTGCTCATCGACCGGACTATGCCCGAACTCCAAATAATGAACGCCAAGCTCAAATCGTTGAGGGTTCAATCCCGCTACCTAATGAAACAGGACTAGCAGTCGGAGGTATGATTGAGGTGGCTGGCGTGACCTATGTCGTCCTACCAGGGCCACCAAGCGAACTAAAACCCATGGTTTTAAATGAATTGCTTCCGAGATTGACAACTGGAGCTAAGTTGTACTCACGTGTGCTACGTTTCTTTGGCATTGGCGAGAGCCAGCTAGTAACGATTCTGTCGGATTTGATTGAAGAGCAGACAGATCCAACCTTGGCCCCTTATGCAAAAACGGGAGAAGTGACTCTGCGTTTGTCTACCAAGGCTACTAGTCAAGAAGAAGCAAGAAAATCTTTGGATTGTCTTGAGGTTCAAATTCTTGCCCGCCAGACTTTTGAAGGTGTTGCTTTAAAGGATATCTGCTATGGTTATGGTGAGGAAGCGAGTCTAGCTAGTGTAGTTGTTGAGGAGTTGAAAAAGCAGCATAAAACCATAACGGCTGCGGAAAGTTTGACAGCAGGGATTTTTCAAGCAACTTTGGCAGACTTTTCGGGAGTGTCAGCTATCTTTAAAGGTGGTTTTGTCACTTATAGTCTGGAAGAAAAGGCTAAGATGTTAGATATTCCACAAGTAGAGTTGGAAAAACATGGAGTTGTTTCAGCCTTTACGGCGGAAAAAATGGCAGATCAGGCACGGCTTAAAACTCAATCAGACTTTGGGGTTAGCTTGACAGGAGTGGCTGGTCCGGATAGTTTAGAAGGCCATCCAGCAGGCACAGTTTTTATCGGTTTGTCTCAAGCATCAGGCACAGAAGTTGTTCAGGTCAATATAGCTGGAAGAAGTCGAGCAGATGTTCGTAAAATTGCGGTCATGCATGCTTTTAACTTAGTTCGCAAAGCTTTATTAAGTGACTGACTTTTGATATAATAGAAGAAGGTTCTTAGAATCATTAAAATATAGGAGAACAAAATGGCGAAAAAACCAACAAAAAAATTAGATGAAATTGGGAAAAAATTTGGAGCTGATCGTGAAAAAGCTTTGAATGATGCTCTTAAATTGATTGAAAAAGATTTTGGTAAGGGCTCAATCATGCGCTTGGGTGAGCGTGCAGAGCAAAAAGTTCAAGTGATGAGTTCAGGCTCTTTGGCACTTGATATTGCACTCGGTTCAGGTGGTTATCCTAAGGGACGCATCATCGAAATCTACGGTCCAGAATCATCAGGTAAGACAACAGTAGCCCTTCACGCTGTAGCGCAAGCACAAAAAGAAGGTGGAATTGCAGCCTTTATCGATGCGGAACACGCTCTTGACCCAGCCTATGCAGCAGCTCTTGGGGTTAACATTGACGAATTGCTCTTGTCACAACCAGACTCAGGTGAGCAAGGTCTTGAAATTGCTGGGAAATTGATTGACTCAGGTGCGGTTGACCTTGTGGTTATTGACTCAGTTGCAGCTCTTGTACCTCGTGCGGAAATCGATGGAGATATCGGAGATAGCCACGTTGGTCTTCAAGCTCGTATGATGAGCCAAGCTATGCGTAAACTCGGTGCTTCTATCAACAAGACAAAGACTATCGCTATTTTTATCAACCAATTGCGTGAAAAAGTTGGTGTTATGTTTGGAAATCCAGAAACAACTCCTGGTGGACGTGCCCTTAAATTCTATGCTTCTGTCCGTTTGGATGTTCGCGGAAGCACACAAATCAAGGGAACTGGTGACCAAAAAGATACCAATGTAGGTAAGGAAACCAAGATTAAGGTTGTGAAAAACAAGGTGGCTCCACCGTTCAAAGAAGCTCTTGTCGAAATCATGTATGGTGAAGGGATTTCTAGAACTGGTGAACTCTTGAAGATTGCTAGTGATTTGGATATTATCCAAAAAGCAGGTGCTTGGTACTCATACAAGGGTGAAAAAATCGGACAAGGTTCTGAGAATGCTAAGAAATATTTGGCAGATCACCCAGAAATCTTTGATGAAATTGACCACCAAGTTCGTGTTCAATATGGTTTAATTGAAGAGGAAGAAGGTTCTAAAGCAAGTGCAGCAGCTGATGTGGATTCTAACCAAGAAGTAACACTTGATTTGGGCGACGCTCTTGAAATCGAAATTGAAGAATAAAAAGAAAAGTAGCAGTAAAACTGCTACTTTTTGTTTCATGATGACTAGTGGTCACTAAAGCGTCGGTATTCGATACGAAAGTCGAAGTAGTTCTCTTCTTGCAGTTTGAAAGATGTTCCGATAGGCCTCTTCATCAAAGTGGTCGCCACGATAGAGAATTTCGAAACTCATTCCCTCGTATTCCAAGAAGGCGTTGGCAGTTTTAAAGCCATTTTGTAAGTAAAAGTCCATGCGGGATTTTCTTTGTTCGAGATTGTCACAGTCTTCGTCTAATCGCTCCACTTCAAGAATCATAGTACGCTGGTAAAAATCAATGAGTTTTTCAATGATTTCTCTCCCGTAGCCATGACTGCGGAGATGGGGCATAATGGCAAAGAAGCTAATGTAGAAAGCTTTTTGATTAGAAATGGCAAAAGCGAAGCCGACAAATTCTTCTTCGTTATAAAAGGCGAAAAAGTGGGCGTCATCTCTATCTTGATACAGTAAAAATTCGTCTAAGGGCACCCTTTCTTCCTCAGGGAAGGCCTCCTTGTTTAATTGTTCCACTTTCTCAAGGTCTGGGAATACATCTGTAATTAACTGACTTGTTAAGCTCATACATACCCTCCTTTTCTGTCACGATTATACCAGATTGTTTACATATAGGCAACGCTTTCTTAAGGAAACTTCCTTGTTCCTCAACTTGAAAGCTGATATAATAGCCTTATGAATAAAAAATCAACGGTGGACTTGATTCATGGTCCCATTCTTCCTTCACTGATTAGTTTTGCATTACCGATTTTACTGTCCAATATCTTTCAGCAACTATACAATACAGCTGATATTTTGATTGTTGGGCGTTTTTTAGGACAAAATTCCTTGGCGGCAGTCGGAGCTACGACAGCTATTTTTGATTTGATTATTGGATTTGCCCTCGGAGTCGGAAATGGGATGGGAGTTGTTATTGCCCGTCTTTACGGTGCTCGTAATTTTACAAAGATTAAAGAGGCTGTCGCAGCGACTTGGATTTTAGGTGCAATCCTGAGTGGTCTTGTGATGCTGATGGGTTTCTTCGGCCTTTATCCGCTCTTACAATATCTCGAAACACCTGCAGAAATCCTCCCCCAATCCTATGAATATATCTCTATGATTGTCAGCTGTGTGGGAGTTAGCTTTGCCTATAATCTTTTTGCAGGATTACTACGCTCGATTGGTGACAGCCTTGCGGCGCTTGCCTTTCTTATCTTTTCAGCCATTGTTAACGTCATTTTAGATTTGTATTTTATTACACAACTGCAATTGGGGGTTCAGTCTGCAGGTCTTGCAACCATCATCTCGCAAGGTTTGTCCGCTATTCTCTGTTATTTCTATATCCGCAAGAGTGTTCCGGAGCTTCTTCCAGGCTTAAAGCACTTTAAATGGAACAAGGCTCTCTATGTTGATCTCTTAGAGCAGGGGCTAGCCATGGGGCTGATGGGTTCAATCGTCTCTATCGGAAGTGTAATCTTACAATCCTCTGTCAATGGCTTTGGAGCAGTGATTATCAGTGCCCAAACGGCAGCACGTAGAATCATGGCCTTTGCTTTACTACCGATGACAGCTATTTCAGCTTCGATGACGACTTTTATCTCACAAAATTTTGGAGCAAAACGTCCCGAACGTATTGTCCAAGGACTTCGCTTAGGGAGTTACTTGAGCATGTCTTGGGCAACCTTTGCCTGTGTGTTCCTATTTTTTGCAAGTCCTAGCCTGGTTTCTTTCTTAGCGAGTTCAACAGATGGTTACTTGATTGAAAATGGATCCTTGTACCTACGCATTAGTTCTGTTTTCTATCCGTTTTTGAGTCTTTTGTTGATTTATAGAAATAGTTTACAGGGACTCGGTCAAAAACTCTTGCCGCTCATATCTAGTTTTATCGAGTTTATCGGGAAAATTGTTTTTGTGGTTTGGATTATTCCTTGGGCGGGGTACACAGGCGTTATCCTATGTGAACCGCTGCTTTGGCTTGTGATGACTGCACAGCTTTATATCTCGCTTTCTCAGAACCCTTGGATAAAAGAAGGCAAGAAAATCTTGGCTGTCGGTGGGCAATCCTAGCTTCATTTACAAAAGAAAAATCTATTTCCTCTAGTGAAAATCGACTAGACTTGTGTTATAATAAGAAAGATTAAAATGTGAAAAAGGAGATTCCTAATGGGACGTAAATGGGCCAATATCGTAGCTAAGAAAACGGCTAAAGATGGAGCTAACTCTAAAGTATATGCAAAATTTGGTGTAGAAATCTATGTAGCAGCTAAAAAAGGTGATCCAGATCCAGAATCAAACTCAGCTTTGAAATTCGTTATCGACCGTGCTAAACAAGCGCAAGTGCCAAAACACGTTATTGATAAGGCAATCGATAAAGCAAAAGGAAATACAGACGAAACCTTTACAGAAGGACGTTACGAAGGCTTTGGGCCAAATGGTTCAATGTTGATCGTTGATACCTTGACTTCAAACGTTAACCGTACAGCTGCCAATGTCCGTGCCGCCTTTGGTAAAAACGGTGGTAACATGGGAGCTTCAGGTTCAGTATCTTACCTCTTTGACAACAAGGGTGTCATCGTATTTGCTGGTGACGACGCTGATGCTATCTTTGAGCTCTTGCTTGAAGCAGATGTCGATGTAGACGATGTAGAAGCAGAAGAAGGAACAATCACTGTTTACACAGCTCCAACTGACCTTCACAAAGCTATTGTGGCTTTGCGTGAATCTGGTATCGAAGAATTCCAAGTGACAGAACTTGAGATGATTCCTCAGTCAGAAGTGGAATTGTCAGGGGGAAGACCTTGAAACCTTTGAAAAACTTTATGGCGTTCTTGAAGACGACGAAGACGTACAAAAAATCTACACAAACGTAGATGGATTCTAAGAATAAAAATAACCCCTTTGAAAATTCAATATTTTCAAGGGGTTTGTTTATCTTGTGATGACAAAAGGGGCAAGAAAGAGACAAAAATCTCTTTTGCCCAAAACGTTATTAGTTATCTATAATCGTCCATGATCCAATGAATTGTGGAAAAATCGTGGTGTTGGGATTTAGAAATCGAGACTTGGTCTACCGATTGCTATTCCCAGCACCTTTTTTTGTTATGTTAAACTTTCACTCCATCATCAGTTTTCTCTTTTCTATCCAAGCCTAGGGCAAATTTCGGATGAGAAGAAACTGGCCGTTTTCCTGCTTTGCGAAAGTGAGTACGACTGTCTTGGTGTTTGAGCCGAGGGATAGATAGGTGATTCTCTTGATGTCGTAATCACCTGAGGTTGACTCAATTTCAGAATCTGGTAGTCCATGCTTGCTGATGATATCTTTGTAGTTGGAGCCGCCTTTTCCTCTGTTTGCAGTGTCTCCCTCTATCAAAGCATCGAACTGCTCCTGGGTCCAAGAGAAGGTATCGGTATCTTCGATATCCTCTTCATCATGATCCTCGTCTGGTTTATAATCTGGTAATTTTCCAAATTCCTCATTTTCTGTTAAAGAGGTCAGACTTCTGTAGGGGTGTCGAAAGTTTTTAGCCAAGTCAGTAAAGACACCAGAAGGTAATACTTGCGTCATTAAGACAAGGAAAATAGATAGAATACCTAGGCTTGTTCCGATAATAGCCAATATTTTACGATTTTTGAGATTAAGGCCAATACCAAAAACTCCTAGGGCTATAGCAATAATGGCAAAGAAAAAGGCTAGAATGCTAATGATTGGTAGCCAGGAACCAAGAAGGGCTAGGGTTCCAAAGATGATGGCAAAGATTCCTAAAATTTTCTCTTCTTTATGTTTCATTTGTGATTTTCTCATTTCTAATCAGGGTGTATTCTTATAGGTGTGAGATAGTGTTTATTATAGATAAAATGAGAGCTAATGTCAATTTCTGCTTAGATAGTTCTCATTGAAACTTAAATGTTCTTATGAGAACTATTTTTACTTAGAAGGGAGAAAGAATGGATAAACTGATGTTGGTCTTTAAACGTTTTTCAATCCCCAGTCTATTGACTCGGACGACTAATGATATCACGCAGATTCAAATGCTCTTTACCATGGGACTCCAAGTGGTCACTCGTGGTCCTATCATGGTTATTTGGGCCATTGGGAAAATCCTTGGCAAGTTAGAATACTGGATTTGGGCAGTAGTGGCGGCAGTCATCGTCAACGATCTGCAATGCTGACTTGATTCTGGTCATGAAAGAAGGAAACATCATCGAGCAAGGCAATCATGAAGAGCTTATGGCTCAGGGTGGTTTCTATGCAGACCTCTACAATAGTCAATTTACAGAAGACCAAGCAGAAGAATAAATCTCAGAAGGCTTGACGGCCTTCTTTTTCTGCACTATACTAGAGTAGGAGATGCTAGCGGACTAGTTCTGTCAGGCTTCTTGTGTAAAATCTAGAAACAACGAGAAAACAGATGAAACTATCAAGAGTGGTACGAGAAGAGGAAATCAAGTCTTCTTCGACATCCACAACTATTACAATTGATGCGAGTTTTTAATCGCATGATGACAGTTCTGATGCCCTTAGCTTACTTGACCTTGTTGGGAACAAACTTTGTAAGTAAAGGGGTTGGTAAAGACCTTGCTGCTTATATTTTAGTTCCAGCTTTAGGCTTTCTCCTATTGACGCTAGTTCGTAAGTGGATCAATCAACCACGTCCTTATGAGACTTGGGAAATTATTCCGCTACTAGATAAGGACAGCTCTGGGAATTCAATGCCTAGTCGCCATGTCTTTTCGGCAACCATTATTTCCATGGCTTGCTTGCATGCAAATCTTCCTGTGGGGTTGGTTTTGTTGGTCTTATCAGCTCTTTTAGGTCTTGTACGGGTCTTGGGGGGAGTACATTATCCCAAGGATGTTTTAGTTGGCTACGCCTGTGGTCTCCTCTTGGGAATTCTTTTCTTTATTTTCTAAAAAGCAAAGCAAGTGGGCTTGGCCTCGTAACCACTTACGGGTCAAAAGTGACCACTTGCTTTTTTGACCTTGTAAAGTCTTCTGGCCTTTGGTATAGTAGATGCAGAAAGGAGATAGGATGAAGTTACGAATCGAGATTGATAGTGAATTAACTGAGACAGAGATTGTCATCAAGGCTGCAGCCCTGACAGATGAGATAGCTGCCTTGCAACGACTCTTGCAAGAAACCAAGGCTCCTAGGTTGATCTTTTACAAGGGGACGGGTGAGTATTACTTAGACTTGGCAGAAATCCTCTTCTTTGAGACGGAAGGTAGCAAGATTTACGCTCATACCCAGAAGAGGCCTACGAGGTTCGGCTCAAGCTTTATGAGTTAGAGTCCATCCTGCCCCGCTATTTCAGTCGGGTATCCAAGTCGACCATTGCCAATATCCGGCAAGTTTACTCGGTTGACAAGTCCTTCTCAGGGACAGGCACTATTTCCTTTTATCAAACCCACAAGGAGGTTCACGTGTCACGGCACTATCAATCCCTCCTAAAAGAAAATCTAAGAAACATGAGGTAAGAACATGAAAAAGAAAGTATTTGGTATTGTGTTGCTAGTATTGGCAGCTTTAGTATTGTTACAGGGGAATTTTGGTATTCCTTCACTTGGAGGGCAGATTTGGCCCTTGATTGGTATTGGATTTTTTGCCTATCAATCAGTTGAAGCTTTGCTTCGTCGTCATCTGACATCAGCTTCTTTTACAGCCCTAGTGGCCCTCATGATTGCTAATCATTTTTATGACATTTTACCGATTCCCAATCAATCACTGTTCTGGGCGGGAGTGCTAATCGTTCTCGGAGTTGGCATGTTGACTAATTCGAACAAAACATGGAACGAGAAAAAATGGTGGTATGACGCTGAAAAGACCATTCTAACAGAAAAGGAAGTTTCCTTTGGTAGTGGAACTTTTTACAAACAGGACCAAGACTTGGTAGAAGACCAGTTTGAAGTTAGCTGTGGAAATGCCAAGATTTATTATGACAATGCAGAGATGTTAGGCGATAGTGCAACCTTGAAGGTAGAAGTCAGTTTAGGGAATGCAGTTATCTATGTGCCCCAACACTGGAGAGTGGACCTGAAGGTGGAGACTTCTTGTGGAGTAGCTAAGGCAGATGCTCCTGTAGCCCCAACCAGCAAAACCTTGATTATCCGTGGAGAGGTAGCTTTTGGTAAATTAGAAGTTGTCTACGTCAAATAAAAAAAGTCTTCCAATTCCCTTGCCAAAAATAAGAAAGTGTGATAACATAGTACGGTATGTGGTGCTAGCACATCCGCTATATTAGATCTAATAGGAGGAAAATACAATGGCTAAAGTATGTTACTTTACAGGTCGTAAGACTGTATCAGGAAACAACCGTTCACACGCGATGAACCAAACTAAACGTGCCGTAAAACCAAACCTTCAAAAAGTTACTGTTCTTATCGATGGTAAACCTAAAAAAGTTTGGGCTTCAGCTCGTGCTTTGAAATCAGGAAAAGTAGAACGCGTTTAATAAACATGAAAAGACCTAAGGGGTCTTTTTTGTTTTACTCGACAGCTGAAATCATTTGAAAAATCAAGCAAATATCCGATGATACATCATTCTGCTTTTACAGTTGGGCTGAAATATGATAAAAATAGAGTATCAACTATTTGAGGTAAAAAATGACTGTAAAAAATTAATACAAAAAGATGGTCAAGTCGAACTGACAGATGATGTAATCGCTACTGTCGTAGGTGGTGCAAAGAACTGAAATTTTTTTGGTGTAGTCGGTATGGCTAGTAAAAATGCCCTCAAAGATAATTTCCAAGCCCTTCTTGGTAAGGAAAAATTATTCAAAAGGTGTAGTCGTTAAAGCGACTGAAGACGGTAGTATTGCAGTTGATGTATATACTGTATTGAGCTACGGTACAAAAATCAGTGAAGTTTCAAAAAACATCCAAGAACGTGTTCGCTTTAGCCTAGAGAACCAACTTGGAATCACTGCTCAAACTGTGAATGTCTACATTCAAAATATCAAAGTTGTAGGAGAATAATCGTGTCAAATATTACTACAAGCTTATTTCAAGAAATGGTACAGGCTGCTTCAACTCGTTTGAACAAGCAAGCCGAATATGTCAATTCATTGAACGTCTTCCCAGTTCCAGACGGAGATACAGGAACAAACATGGGAATGACAATCGAAAATGGTGCTAAAGAAGTAGCAGACAAACCAGCTTCAACTGTTGGTGAGGCTGCAAGTATCTTGGCTAAAGGTCTTTTGATGGGTGCGCGTGGGAACTCAGGAGTTATCACTTCTCAGCTTTTCCGCGGATTTTCACAAGCCATCAAGACAAAAGAAGAACTAACAGGAAAAGACCTAGCTCTTGCCTTCCAATCAGGTGTTGAGGTTGCCTACAAGGCTGTTATGAAGCCTGTTGAAGGAACAATCTTGACTGTATCACGTGGAGCTGCTATCGGTGCTAAGAAAAAAGCAGAGCAGACAGATGACGCAGTTGAAGTTATGCGTGCAGCATTGGAAGGAGCTAAAGCAGCCCTTGCTAAAACTCCAGAAATGCTTCCAGTATTGAAGGAAGTTGGAGTTGTGGACTCAGGTGGTCAAGGTTTGGTCTTCATCTATGAAGGATTCCTTTCAGCTCTTACTGGTGAATACAGTGCGTCTGAAGACTTTGTAGCGACTCCAGCCAATATGGGTGAGATGATCAATGCAGAACACCACAAATCTGTAGCTGGACATGTGGCAACAGAAGACATTACCTTTGGTTACTGTACTGAAATCATGGTTGCTCTTAAACAAGGTCCAACTTATGCTAAAGAGTTTGACTACGAAGAATTCCGTAACTACTTGAACGAACTTGGGGATTCTCTACTTGTTGTCAATGACGACGAAATCGTTAAAGTTCACGTCCATACAGAAGATCCAGGACTTGTTATGCAAGAAGGTCTCAAATATGGTAGCTTGGTTAAGGTTAAAGTCGATAACATGCGTAACCAACACGAAGCGCAAGTAGAAAAAGAAGCTCAAGTCAGCAAGCCAGCTGAAGAAAAAGAATATGCTCTTATCGCAGTAGTAGCTGGACAAGGATTGGCAGACATTTTCCGTGCTCAAGGTGTGGACTATGTCATCGAAGGTGGACAAACCATGAACCCTTCTACAGAAGACTTTGTCAAGGCTGTTGAGAAAGTTAATGCTCGTAACATCATCTTCTTGCCAAACAACAAAAACATCTTCATGGCAGCTCAATCTGCAGCTGAAGTATTGGAACAACCAGCTGTTGTAGTAGAAGCTCGTACAATTCCTCAAGGATTGACTAGCCTTCTAGCATTTGACCCAAGCAAGACTATCGAAGAGAATAAAGAACGTATGACTGCAGCTCTTGGTGATGTGGTCAGCGGTAGTGTAACAACAGCCGTTCGTGACACGACTATCGATGGTCTAGAAATTCATGAAAATGACAATCTTGGTATGGTGGATGGTAAGATTCTCGTATCAAATCCTGATATGCACCAAACCTTGACTGAAACATTGAAGCATATGTTGGATGAAGACAGTGAAATCGTAACTTTCTATGTTGGAGAAGACGGAAGCGAAGAATTGGCAAATGAAATTGCTCAAGAAATCGCAGAAGAATTCGAAGATGTCGAAGTAGAAATTCACCAAGGTCAACAACCGGTTTATCCATATCTTTTCAGTGTGGAATAGGAGATTCATATTGAAGAAGATTTTAGGATTAACACTTATTTCGGTAACTCTACTTGCAGGTTGCAGTAAGTTGTTACCTCACCGCTCAAGTGACAAGAGTAAAGCGAGTGATCCGTCTACAAGTCAAACGACAACCAATCAAGCAAAAGAAGAAAAAATAAAAGTCCTTAAAGGGAAAATGGATGAATTTGATGTCACCATGACCTTTGTTTATACGGATGTTGTTAAAAACTTCAAGATGGATATGCTTGGGAAAATAAATGAGGAGATTCCTGCTGGAGTTACTCCAGAAGAATTCCAAACAATCTTCCGTGAAGCTATGGAAGATAGTCCAGAGTATCTTGAAATCAAGGACGAGCCTGGTGTTAATGTAGAATATTTTATCACCGAGGACAAAAAGATGAGAGTCGTTATGGAGCTCGATCTTGAAAAAGCAGACTTGAATAAAGTAAAAAATACATATTTCTTTAAACCACTTGCGGATAGTATAGAAGACTTTAAAAAGCCTAATACACTAATCGCTGCATTAAAATTACACGGATTTAAAGAAGAATAAAAAAGAAAGGTCGGGATTTTCCCGACCTCTTTTTGATTTTCAGAGAATTCTATTTTCATAGCGATTAGACTTTTTGTGACATTTGTCATATTTCCTCATGACAGAAGCTTCTAGTGATTCTACCTTCAAAGAATTATACTAGATGTATCAAATGGAGGAAGAAAAAATGAAACATAAAGTAATTGTCGCAATGAGTTTAGTAGCAGCAGGAGTCATGACTTATCTCATGTTCTCAGGATTGGACGAAGATTTCTATCATTTTCCTTGGGAGCTATTTGCAGGTTTTGGGATGATGTCTTGGTTGATCCGAGAAGGTTTGAAATTGGTCTCAGATGTGAAAAAGGAGTTTAAAAAATGAAAAAAGCGATTCTCTATCTTTTTATTGGACTATCACTTGTGGTATGGTCGGTAGAAATGTTTACAGGTTGGTTTGATCAAGCCTTCCTTCACCAATTCATCCGTGGTGCATGGGGATTAGGATTTATGATTTTTATCGCCTTTCCGATGGGGATGGAATGGCTGAAAGGAGAATATCATGAACATGATTAATGTACAAGGCTTACATAAAAGCATCAGGGGGAAGGCTATTTTGAAGGATATTTCCTTTGAGGTAGACGAAGGCGAATGTGTCGCTTTGATTGGGCCAAATGGTGCTGGTAAGACCACATTACTGGACTGTTTATTGGGAGATAAATTGGTTACTAGCGGACAAGCATCCATTCAAGGCTTACCAGTGACGAGCTCTAAGTTAGACTACACAAGATCCTACCTCCCTCAAGAGAATGTCATTGTTCAGAAATTAAAAGTTAAAGAGTTGATTGCTTTCTTTCAACGTATCTATCCAAATCCCTTGAGCAACCAGGAAATCGATCAACTATTGCAGTTTGACCAGCAACAGAAAGAGCAATTTGCAGAAAAATTGTCAGGTGGGCAGAAGCGTCTCTTCTCTTTTGTCTTGACCTTGATTGGCCGACCAAAGCTTGTCTTTTTAGATGAGCCAACTTCGGCCATGGATACTTCAACCCGTCAACGTTTTTGGGAAATTGTTCAGGAGCTAAAAGAGCAGGGAGTTACTATTCTCTATTCTTCCCATTACATCGAAGAGGTAGAGCATACAGCGGACCGGATTTTGGTCTTGAATAAGGGAGAGTTGATTCGTGATACGACTCCTCTAGCCATGCGTAGTGAGGAGATTGAAAAGTATTTTATCCTTCCTTTGGCTTACAAGGAAGTCGTTGAGCAGTCAAACTTGGTTGAAACTGGTCACAAAAACAAGATGCTCTGCAAGTAGTTACACGAGAGGCAAATGCTTTTTGGGATCTGTTAGTTCAAGCAGGATGTAGCATACAAGAAATTGAAGTTAATAACCGTAGCTTGCTAGATACAATCTTTGAAGAAACACAAAAGGGAGATGACTAAGATGAAACGATGGATCGCATTAGATAAGATAGAATTCCTATTAACCAAACGGCAACTAGTCTATTATCTCTTGTCAGTAGGGATGCCGACAGCCTTCTATTTATTCTTTTCTGGCATGTACGAGGACACACCAGGTGGACCTGCGAATTTTATGCGTGACTACCTCATCTCCATGACGGCTTTTTCCATGATGTCGACCGCTATCTTTTCATTCCCAACCGTCTTACATACCGACAAGATCAACAACTGGCAGAAAACATTGCGCCATAGCCCCGTAAATATGGTAGAATATTATCTATCAAAGATAACAAGTATGATAGTTGATTATTTGGTCTCAATTCTGGTTGTTTTCACAGTTGGGCATTTTGTAAGAGGTGTGGACATGCCTCTAGGAAGCTGGGTTGGTGCGCGCTCTTGCTGATTGTTGGAAGTGTAGCTTTTGTAGCCCTTGGTTTGGCCTTGACTCTCTTACCAACTAGTCAGTTGATGTCTGTCGTGGGCAATCTTCTTTATCTAGGATTGGCTGTCTTAGGCGGACTCTGGATGCCCATCTCTTTATTTCCAGACTGGATGCAAGCAATCGGGAAGTGCCTACCGACCTATCAGTTGATGGAGTTGCTCAAGACCTTCTTAAACGAGGGGAGCATCAATCTATCAGCCACAGTTTATCTACTTGTTTTTTCAGCAGTTTTGTTTGGTTTGACCATTTACCTTCAAGGTCATAAGGAGAATTCTTAATGCTTGAAAGACTGAAAAGTATAGATTATATGTATTGGGCCAGTTTGATTTTTATGGTTTTTTCCATCATTCCGGTAGTGACTGGGGAGCTTCCTGTCTGGCATTTATTGATTGATATTCTATTTGTAGTGGCGTATTTGGGTGTTTTAATAACTAAGAACCAGCGCCTTTCTTGGCTTTTCTGGGGGATTATGTTACTCTATGTAGCTGGGTATACTGCCTTTGTTGCTGCGAATTATATCTGGTTCTTCTTTTTCCTTTCCAATCTCCTAATTTATCATTTCGGTGTACGTAGTTTAAAGTCTTTACATGTCTGGACTTTTCTCCTTACTCAAGTGTTTGTTGTAGGGCAACTGTTGATTATTCAGAAAATCGAAGTTGAGTTTCTATTCTATCTGCTTGGGATTCTTACTTTTGTCGATTTGATGACTTTGGCTTGGTTCGGGTACGAGTTGTAGAGGATTTGAAAGAGGCTCAGGCCAAGCAAAATGCCCAGATAAATCTATTGCTTGCTGAACATGAACGCAGCCGTATCGGTCAGGATTTGCATGATAGTCTGGGACATACCTTTGCTATGCTGAGTGTCAAGACTGATCTCGCCTTGCAGTTATTTCAGATGGAGGCTTATCCACAGGTGGAAAAGGAATTAAAAGAAATTCACCAGATAAGCAAGGATTCCATGAATGAAGTGCGAACCATTGTGGAAAATCTGAAATCACGGACCTTAGCATCAGAACTTGAAACTGTCAAAAAGATGCTAGAGATTGCTGGTATTGAGGTTCAGGTTGACAATCACTTGGACAAGGCTAGCTTGACGCAGGATGTGGAGTCGACGGCCGCTATGATTTTGTTAGAACTGGCAACCAATATCATCAAACATGCCCAAGCTCAAAAAGCCTATCTAAAACTGGAACGCACAGATCAGGAATTGCTCTTGACAGTTAGAGATGACGGGAAAGGCTTTGCAACTGTAGAAGGAAATGAGTTGCACACAGTACGAGATCGTGCCTCAGCCTTTTCAGGTCAAGTAGAGCTGGTTAGTTTGAAACATCCAACAGAGGTGCGCGTGCATCTGCCTTATAAGGAGAGAAAGTAGATGAAAGTATTAGTCGCAGAAGATCAAAGTATGCTGAGAGACGCCATGTGCCAGCTCTTAAGCTTTCAACCAGATGTGGAGACTGTCTTGCAGGCGAAAAATGGAGCTGAAGCTATTGAGGTTTTGGGGAAAGAAGCAGTAGATATTGCCATCCTTGACGTCGAAATGCCAGTAAAGACGGGTCTAGAAGCGCTCGAGTGGATCAAACAAGAAGTGCCTGAAACAAAGGTGGTTATCGTTACGACCTTTAAACGTCCAGGCTATTTGAACGAGCGGTCAAAGCAGGAGTCGACGCCTATGTCTTGAAAGAGCGAAGCATCGCTGAGCTCATGCAAACCCTGCATACGGTGTTAGAGGGACGCAAGGAATATTCTCCAGAGCTGATGGAAGTCATGATGACCCATCCCAATCCCTTGACCGAGCAAGAAGTCGCTGTTCTACATGGAGTAGCCCAAGGCCTGTCCAACCAAGAAATTGCGGATAAGCTCTACCTCTCAAACGGCACCGTCCGTAATTACATGACCAATATCCTCTCCAAACTAGGCGCAAGCAACCGAACCGAAGCAGCCAAAACTGCCGAAGAAGAAGGTTGGTTGTGAGGGGGGAGAGAAGTAAGTAAAAATCTCTTAGATTCATTTCTAAGAGATTTTTTGTGCTATTTAGAGCTATTTTGCTACCCAGCCGATGGCATCACTTGGTGGGTTTTCGGTATCAATCCAGATGAATTCAATCCCGATTTCCCCGTTTTTAAACTTGGTTAATCGAATGCCGTTAATTTCCAGTTCATTGAGTCTTTGACCTGTCAAAACTTCTCGTTCCTTCAACTGGAAAACGCCACGCAAAATCCAATTTCCAAGAATTTCTTGCTTATCTATTGACTGAATCGCCTTACCAGCTTCTTGGTTAATATAGGCATTAATGACATCTCCAGAAGGTAAGAAGCGTAGCTTAAAGGTTCTTTCTTCTTTGGATAGAGCTAGTTTTTTAGTCCCAGGTTCAAAAGTTCCAAATCCAGGACCAAAGAAGTCGGGCCTTTCGTCATGAAAGTTTTTGGAGTCAGGTAGCGGGATGTAAACTTCACTAACTGGACGATAAACGAGTTGTTCGATTTCTTTAATGAGCTTTTCATTGCCAGACTCGTGGACAAAGTGAATCAAGTCCTCACGAATCGCCTTCATCTGAACTTTTTCTTCCTTGCTGGTCCATTTTTTCAAGAGAATTTCTTCTAAAGAAAAAGTGATAAAAGCTAATTCTTCCGAAGCAAGATCATCCTTAAATTTATCCTGAATCTTTTGAATCCGTGGTTGACGGTCTTTTTGGGATAATTTCGAACCACTATTAAAGGAATTGAAACCAGAGTTTCTTTAACATTTCCATGTTTGTCTGTAATAACCCAAGAGACCGTTTCTAAGATATCGGATTGTTTCTTTTCAGCTGTCAGTAAATGAAGGTTTTCAAAGAGAGAAAAAGGATCTTCAATATAATGCACGTCCCAAGTATCTACCACAATGTCCTTATTATTAAAAGTCATGTGGAGCTGGCTGTCAGCAGCTGTGTACTTGTAGTGATGCCGCCCATCTGTAAAACGGAAATTAGTTGGATTGTTTTTGGTAGTTGAGCCCTCAATGACCAGATTATCAATATCAACTGGCAAATAAGTCGTCTCCCCGACAAAAATTTTAGGATTTTCTCCCTTTGGCGTTGGCATCAGAACGTGATAAACAGCTTCAACATTGACCGAGTCCGAGTTAAATCCCTTAATTTGTGCCTTAGAAGATTCGATTCTCTGATTTCTTAAAGTAGCAATCTTTCGTGCCAACTCTTCATATCGTTGATAGTTTTCCTTGTCTGCGGATTCTTTATCTGCTGAGATATCTGCATAGAATTTGATATCACCCAACAAGTCCGTCCATGATTGAGAATCTTTCTTGAACTGAGCGATTTTTTGGTCTCCTGAATTAATCCCAAAAGACTTGATCCCCACTAGGTATTTATGATTTTCATCTACAACGACAGAGGCATCATAGGAAGTATTGGCGATATCTTCTCCTACGGCATTAAAGGCCTTTTGAAAAACAGTTTCCTGAAACTTGGAGTTGACGATAGGAGCAACAGAATGTTCTGTTTGTTCCTCGTCTTCGGATTCTGCCTTTTGAGAGAAAGCTTGGCTCAAACTAGCGAAGTTGGTAATTAAGGTTTTGTATTTTTCTTTTTGTTCAGACTTTAGATGTTCCCACATAAATTATGCCTCACTTACCTATACTGTATTTATAACAAGACTAGCTTAAGTACTAGTTCTCACTTATATATTTCGGAAAAACGATCAAAAATACTCTAATTTTTCAAATTGCCACGATTTTTGGAGAATATAATACGTTCCTCATCCAAAAAAACGAAACAGAAAGATTTATTATTTATTAATGGATAGCATATAAAACTCTTTACTTTTTTTATTACGAATCAATGACTTATACTGTGTAGAAGAAATAACCTCGAGATTACCTTCGTATTCCGTATAGATTTTTTCATATGCCTCAGCTTCATTCCGTACAAAATCTTTAACATATGACTCGCCTTCAAACTGACCATTCATCTTAACGTAGATAATTGCAATTTCTCCCGAGCGATTAAGCTGAGATTTGCCTTGACTTTCATTTAAAGCCTTGGCAACATTCTCTGCGATGCGTTTAATCACGGGAACGACTACGCTGTTTCCAGCCTGCTTGTAGAGCTGACCATTGGAAACCCCTTCGGGGATTTTAAAGGATTTCGGGTATCCTTGAACGTTAAATGTTTCTTTGGGAGTTAACTTCCGAATCTCACCACTGTCTGTCAAAATCAATGGAACATTATGTCCACCTGTTCCCATATTGGCTGTCAAGGTAGGGACTACACCGTTCTTGTTTTCACGGACATACTGACGGCGCCATTGGTAAACCGTATCTTGACTAGTCACTTCAAACTTCAATTGGTCGTAGAAATTTTGCTTGCCTTCTCGATAATAGTAGGCCTCATCAGGCTTGGCACCAAAATCAATAACATCACTCAAAGTCGTTGTCAGCTTGATTTCCTCTGGGAATTCAAATAAGTCGTAAGCTTCTTTAGTATCAAAACCAACAATGTAGATCCGCTCACGGTTTTGTGGGATATTTCCGTAGTCTTTCCCGTTGAGAACCTTCCACTTGATAAAGTAGTTGTTCTCCGTCAAAGCTTCACGAATAACCTTGAAAGTATTGCCGTGATCATGGCCGACCATGTTCTTGACATTTTCGATGAAAATGGCACGAGGTCTGCAACCCTCAATCATGCGAAGCAACTCGAAGAAAAGATCGCCACGATCATCATCAAAGCCCTTACGGTAACCCGCAATACTAAAGGCCTGGCAAGGGAATCCTCCCATAATCACATCCACGCACCCAGCTGGAATATCCTCTGGCTGAACATCGTGAATATCGCGACCATCCAAATAGGTATCTGGATGGTTTAACTGATAAGTCTGACGCGCATACTTATCAAATTCATTGGCATACACCACTCTGAACTCGTTGGTTTGTTCAAATCCCAACTCAATTCCCCCAACACCTGAGAAGAAAGCTGCAATGTTGTACTTCTCAGAGCGGTTCGAACTTACAGAATTTGTCATGTAGTTACCTGCTTTCTAAAATATTGACTTTTATAGTATAACATGAATAAGAAAATAAATACTATATTATAGATTAAACTCTTGCTTAATACCATTGACTGTATTAATTAGTGACGGTTCTCTTAATTCAACATCTTCAAAATCACTCTCATCTAAACCGTTTTTAATTAAATAATAGGAGATGTTTTCGTTAGTAGAGTAAGCAAATTGATATTTTGGGAATTTTATGAAAAAAACGGCTTTTTGACTATATACGGCTAATTCTTTTTTTATTACTTAAGATTTTCACTCGATAGCTCAGTGAAATAGGAGCATCTACTAAAAATATTAAATCGAAATGTATTTTTCACCCTTTGACAACATATGATTAATTGTGAATTTATAACATTTTTGCTTATATGGGGACACCAATTCTACAATCGGAATTATGGTTCTATCAATCGGAACTGTACCTCCTCCCATATTTCTACAAAAGCATTTCCCAGATGATATATAAGGAATTTCAATTTCACTTTCAACTGTTTTCGTAAACTTGTTTATTAATTCCAATTTCACCAACTGTTTACAATCAGGAGAATCATCAGAAAAGTGTTTGCTTATAGTATAATCTGTTAGGGTCTATAGAAAATATTTTTTTTATATCACCTCCTTGTAAATTCTTAATTTTTGATTCATCTTCAAAAATTAGTATTTTCTCATTGCTATCTCTGTTCAAGCACCAACAAAAATAACTGATAGTCTACTTGATTACTACACTTATTCCCATTATTAAACATCACAAAGTCTACTCTTTGATTTGGGTAATCGAAACCTTTTTGTACAATCGTATCTTCATAAGAGTAATCAAGAACCTCGATGTCGTCAATTACCAATTCATGTATTAGTAATTCATCTTTTTGGATTTTTTTAATAACAAGTTCATTTTTCTACATAATTTATAAAAATCATTTGAGTCAGGATAAACAGGTATTTGATTCCCACTAATGAATTTAGGAACATTTCTGATATCAATTTTTTTAATTTTTTTATTTTTTTGAAATCTAGTATAGATATACTTTTTTTAAAAAGCAAGAATATAGATGATATCGATATTGAAAAATATCCAAAAAAATAAATGTTTGATAACAATCCTATTAATACTTGTTCATTTCCATCTGATGTTAACACTGTTATTTCTCCTTTGAATCTGTATATTCATTATACCAAAAAAACACGGCATCTCACCGTGTTTCTATGTTTATTTCACCAACTTCTTCATCTCATCAATACGTGCGACGGTCGCGTCGTATTTAGCTTGGTAGTCGGCTTGTTTGTCGCGTTCTTTTTGGACGACTTCTGGTTTGGCGTTGGCTACGAAGCGTTCGTTAGAGAGCTTCTTGCCGACCATATCCAGTTCTTTTTGCCATTTAGCCAGTTCCTTGTCGAGACGAGCGAGTTCTTCTTCGACATTGAGGAGGTCAGCGAGTGGCAAGTAGATTTCTGCTCCTGTGATGACGCTTGACATAGCCAGTTCTGGAGCAGGAATAGTTGATGCGATTTCCAAGTGTTCTGGATTTGTGAAGCGTTTGATGTAGTTGACATTGCTATTAAAGAAGGCTTCCAAGTCGCTATCGTTTGTCTTGACAAGAATGGTGATAGGCTTGCTTGGTGCTACGTTTACTTCTGCACGCGCATTACGAACAGCACGTATTAAGTCTTTGAGGCTTTCGACACCAGTGTGGGCCTGCAAGGTCTTCAAAGGCTGGGTTGACAGTTGGGTATGCTGCTGTAACGATAGAGCCTTCTGAGATTTGTCCAAAGATTTCCTCTGTCACGAATGGCATGATTGGGTGGAGGAGACGAAGGATCTTGTCCAAAGTGTAAAGGAGAACAGAACGTGTGATGACTTTCTCTTCTTCGTTATCGCTATAAAGGACTTCCTTGGTCAATTCAACGTACCAATCCGCAAACTCATCCCAGATAAAGTTGTAGAGGATGTGACCAGCCACACCAAACTCAAACTTATCAAAGTTAGCGGTCGCTTTTCCGATAGTTTCATTGAGGTTGTGGAGAATCCAGCGGTCTGTGACATTTCCAGCTTCCTTGTTGACCACTTTTTCGACATTGGCAGTTGCTTGCTCAAGGGTCAAACCTTCATTGTTCATGAGGATGTAGCGAGAGATGTTCCAGATCTTGTTAATGAAGTTCCAAGAAGCATCCATTTTCTCGTAAGAGAAGCGCACGTCTTGGCCTGGTGCAGAACCGTTCGAAGGAACCAACGAAGGGCATCAGCACCGTATTTCTCGATGACATCCATTGGATCAATCCCGTTACCGAGTGACTTAGACATTTTACGTCCTTGCTCGTCACGGATAAGACCGTGGATCAGAACGTTTTGGAATGGCTGACGGCCTGTGAATTCCAAAGATTGGAAGATCATACGAGACACCCAGAAGAAGATGATGTCGTAACCTGTTACCAAGGTTGAAGTTGGGAAGTAACGTTTGAAGTCTTCTGAGTCGACATCAGGCCAGCCCATGGTTGAGAACGGCCAAAGGGCAGAACTGAACCAAGTATCCAAGACATCTTCGTCTTGAGTCCATCCGTCACCTTCTGGAGCTTCTTCGCCGACGTACATCTCACCCTCAGCATTGTACCAAGCAGGGATTTGGTGACCCCACCAGAGCTGACGAGAGATGACCCAGTCGTGAACATTTTCCATCCATTGGAGGAAGGTATCGTTGAAACGAGGTGGGTAGAATTCAACCTTGTCCTCTGTGTCTTGATTGGCAATAGCGTTCTTAGCCAATTGGTCCATCTTGACGAACCATTGAGTAGACAAGCGAGGTTCAACCACAACACCTGTACGCTCTGAGTGACCAACGCTGTGGACACGTTTTTCGATTTTAACAAGGGCACCGATTTCTTCCAACTTGGCAACGACTGCCTTACGAGCTTCAAAACGATCCATACCTGCAAATTCGAAGGCCAAGTCGTTCATAGTTCCATCGTCGTTCATAACGTTAACTTGTGGCAAGTTATGGCGTTGACCAACCAAGAAGTCGTTTGGATCGTGGGCAGGTGTGATTTTCACGACACCAGTCCCAAACTCAGGATCTGCATGCTCGTCCCCAACGATTGGAATCAATTTATTAGCAATTGGAAGGACTACGTTTTGACCAATCAAGTCCTTGTAGCGTGGGTCTTCTGGATTGACCGCAACAGCAACGTCCCCAAACATAGTCTCAGGACGAGTTGTCGCCACTTCAAGGGCACGTGAACCATCTTCTAGCATGTAGTTCATGTGGTAGAAGGCACCTTCGACATCCTTGTGGATAACTTCGATATCAGAAAGGGCTGTGCGAGCTGCTGGATCCCAGTTGATGATAAATTCACCACGATAGATCCAACCTTTTTTGTAAAGGTCCACAAAGACCTTACGAACGGCTTTTGACAAACCTTCGTCAAGAGTGAAACGCTCACGAGAGTAGTCTACAGAGAGACCCATCTTGCCCCATTGTTCCTTGATAGTAGTGGCATATTCGTCTTTCCATTCCCAGACTTTCTCAAGGAATTTCTCACGACCCAGGTCGTAACGCGTAATACCCTCACCACGCAAGCGCTCCTCAACCTTAGCCTGAGTCGCAATCCCCGCGTGGTCCATACCAGGAAGCCAAAGGGTGTCAAAACCTTGCATACGTTTTTGACGGATGATGATATCTTGTAAAGTCGTATCCCAAGCGTGACCAAGGTGAAGTTTCCCAGTTACGTTTGGTGGTGGAATCACGATTGAATAAGGCTTAGCCTTTTGATCGCCTGAAGGCTTGAAAACATCAGCCTCCAGCCATTTTTGGTAACGACCAGCCTCAACCTCGGCTGGATTGTATTTAGGTGAAAGTTCTTTAGACATGTGTTTGCTCCTTGTTTAAGTAGTTCAATATCTTAAAAATTTGTTCTAACTCTTGTTTTTGCATATAAGATTTCATATAGTCATAATCTGGCAATCCATTTTTAGTAACTGGCAACATAATCTTTGACGTTTCATGCGTTCGCCATTGAATTTATAACCATAGGCATACTTGATCTTTTGCGACAGAATCATTTGTTTCAAGAAAAGATAGGTATATTTGTTGCCGTATATTTCGTCTTTCCATTTTAATCGTTTGACATCATCAGAAAAAATGGCTTCGTAGGGATGATAGAAATTCTCAACGACACTACCATTGTAATTCACACCAAGCACATTTGCATCAAGACTTTTATTTGTATTAGATACAAAGGCTGTAACCCCATTATCGCTATCGCTAGCACCTATAAATGGTCTCAATCCAATTTCTTGATTGGCTTTTGTTAAACGAATGCCTGATTTAATTTCACAAACATCCTCAATCCAGAAATCTTTCCAAGAAATTTCACAAACTTTTTCTTCAAGAATGTTCATCATTCTGATATATATATATATATATATTCCAGTACTTCTTGGACTTTATCCAGTTCTAATTTTTTCACAAAGTCAGACATATATTGGAAATTTGGGTTACCTTCTTTATCAGCTGGAAGAATGACTTTTTCTCTTTTTATACGGGTGTCGTTAATCTCTCTGTTAAAAGAATATTTTTCTTCTAAGCGTTTAACGACAGTAGATAAAAATAGATAAGCATATTTGTCTGCATTCTCAGACTTTAAAGCTGTTACGTGATCGCTAGCCACAAACTCAAATTGCTGATAGAAAGTGGAACCGACACTTCCGCTATTGGCAAGAGTAAGGACATCTTCAAATTTCCGAACCCCTGTTTCATTTCCAATAAAGGCATCTACACCATTGTTTTCGGAAGTTGAGGAAATATAAGGTTTAGGACCATCTGTCTGATTAGCTTTTGTCAGACGTTTTCCTCTTTGAATCTCTTGAAAAACTTCAGTGAAACGAAATGTTTTCCATTCTACCTTATCTAGTCCTACCACATCTCCAGCAAGTTCAACCAATTTTCGCTCATAATAATCAATGATTTTCTGAGCTTGTTGTTTCTGTTCTTGCTTGATGTAATCTTCCATGAACTGCCAGTTAGGCTGACCTTGTGAATCTATAGGGAGTTGTAGCGTTTCATTCATTAGATGAAATTCATTTCGCTTATATCCAAAGTTATATTTTCCTCTTACAGTATCAGCAACAGTAGATATAAACATACCGTTATATTTATTGAGATTACTATTCCTTCCAACTTTAACTGTGGTTGTCCCAATGAAATCTTCTTTTTTATAAAAAGAGAGTCCCATCGAGCCTTCTCCGTCACAAACAAAAACGATACAGTTTCCTTTAGTCATTAGTTTAGCTTTCTTCTCTAAGTATGAAAGAGTACCATTGTTACGATTCGTAGCGCCAACATAGGGAATTTTACCACTTGATAAGCCTTTAACCTTAGAACACTTACAGTTTTCAATAGTAAATATTTCTTTAACACGAAATATTCCCCACTCGACATCTGTCAATTTTAACTTACTCATCTTTGTCACCTGCCATCAGTTGTTTGATTTGCTTGTCAAAATCCGATACGATTTTCTGGGTGCGGTTGAACTTCTCATATTCTTGACTGGCTTTCTCGTCTGCCTGTTTTTTAGAAATAGATCCTTTTCCTTCTAGAATTTCATATTCATTAAAAGAAAGGAAGCGGTCAATACTTTCCGCCAAAGATTGCATGGTAAAGGTATTACGGCGTTCAACTAAACCTTCAATATAGTCGAAGTAAGAGGTTACGGTACGCTCTAGCTGACGGATTTCGCTTTCTTGCAAATAATTCTTAGCAACTGTTACATCCGATTTCAGTACTCGGCCATCTGGTGCATTCTTCCAAGTCGTTAATCCCATTTGTTTCTTATCAGCGTCTGCCTTATGATAAATAATCTCAGCAGCGGTATTACCTGTAATAGCAAAATGGAACTTGTTCTGCACCATAGCATAGAAATTCTTAGTGATTTCAGAATTTCTATCGTAGTCAATAGCGCATTCCGCAAAAATATCGGTTATTTGCTGATAAATACGGCGTTCACTGGCACGGATTGAACGGATTCGCTCTAAGAGTTCACGGAAGTAATCTTGACCAAAGACCGTTTGTCCCTGTTTAAGACGCTCATCATCAAGTACGAACCCCTTAATAATAAATTCTTTTAAGGTATTCGTTGCCCAAATTCGAAATTGTGTCGCCTTCGTTGAGTTGACGCGATAACCAACTGATATAATGGCATCAAGATTGTAATACTCTAATTCGCGCTGAACCGCTCTATTACCCTCTTTTTGAACTGTTCGAAATTTTCGAACAGTTGCCAGCTTTATCTAACTCGCCATCACTATAAATATTTGATAAATGGTGACTAATCGTTGATTTAGACACTCCGAACAAGTCAGAAATCCCTTTTTGTGTCAACCAAAGATTTTCATCTTGTAATAGAATATCTAAATTAACATCACCATTAGGTGTCGTATAAAGGACAAAATTAGAAATTTCATTCATACTTGTCACCTTTTTCCGCTACCATCGGAAGTTCCTCAATATCGGTATTTTCTTGATAATTCTCTTTTTCTTCTATTCCGAAAAGATAACCTCGGCCATGAGTAATCATATTGACTTCAAAAGTTAGATAATCTGCAATGGTCTTTTGAAAATCTTCCTCAGAAGGAATTTCATCATTAAAGTAATAGAAAGAGTGAAGCCATTCATCATCAGCTTCAATTGTTGTTTGAACACAGAACTTAGTTTCTGCTTCCGTGCGATCAAACCAGACATCAAGCAAGTGTTGTTTTTTATCCTTAGCTGTAGCTGTTTCAACCAGACCGATGTGTTTAGAGACTTCAAAACCATCATTTTCAAAGTTGATAAATTTGCATTCTTTTTCCGGATGATGTGGTATACCAGCTGTAAATACTGCAATACAAGGGTTTGTTCCCACGCCATAAAAGGTATTTTTATTAAGTGTGATAACACCTTCTAAAGTATGGTGTTTTAAAATATTTTGTTTAGTTTCTTTTTCAAACTTGGTCTTTCCTGTGAAGGTGGACTGAGGCACGATAACAACCGCCTTAGCACCTTCGACTAAAGAATTTAACAGATGTTCTGTAAAGTTGATTTCATACAGTTCGGTATTGGCTGTAGATCCCATTGAATATGGCGGATTCATCATACCAACGTTGCATTGTTTTAGCTGAAGCTTACTAGGATTTGGCGTAGAAAGTCTTGGTTTTCAAGGTTACTTTTTCCATCACCGCGTAATATCATATTCGTCGTAGCAATTGTAAACATATAAGATTGTTCTTCAATCCCGAAGAGCTGATGTTTCCGAATTTGGTCACGTTGAGAATCATTTTCTGCTTTTGTTAACATATCATGCATAGCAGCGATTAGGAACCCTGCTGTACCGCAAGTCGGATCAAAAACCTTATCCGTCGGTTTTAAATCAACCAAATCACAAAATAGTTCCGTGATATGCTTTGGTGTTAAAACAATGCCTAAGTTCTGGCCATCTCCTCCAGAGTAAGACATGAATTCTCCGTAAAAACGACCAAGATAATCTTCAGCAGAACTGTTATATCTTAAACTTTGATAAATACTCTTATAAAGAAATTCTGTAAAATGTTTGATAGGTGTTTTACCTAGGTTAGCATTTTTTTCATTAATTTTCACATCGTCTCTGATGATGGCAAACTGACTAAGTAGTTTATCTTTTTTTACTTCAGGAGACACATTAGCGCGCTGAAGGTTAGACTTGATGGCAGTATAAATCTTTGAGCCGTCTGTTTTTACAGTATCTCCAGTTAAACTTTCCAAAGAGAAGTTTCCATGCTCCGTTTCTCTCAATGCTAACAGGATTCCTGAAACAATTAGAGGTTTATTCTTTTCCTCAATATTGCCGTAATTTCTCAAATCATTGTGTAAAGTCGCTGCATCTTTTAAAATCTCAGCAGTTTCTTTTTCAAAATTTGTTTCTTCTTGAAGAATCTCTTTTACGTAATACTCATCAATATTATCTATTGAAAAGGAAATCAGGGTCTCGATATCCGCAAGTTCAAAATATTCACCACGTTCATTTACAAAAACAGGAGTAATGCGGTGTTTTTTTTCATTACCACTAATTCCCACAGCAATGATTTTTTTGTAACTAACCTTATCTGCTAAATGCCTAGCATAAAAGACGGCTCCGTTAACTGCATAGTCTGTGTTTGATTTAATATCATCAGCAATTAAGTCATCATCTGTATAATTGATATGTTTTGATAAGCCAGGTTTATCCTCAATAATGATTAAAAAATCTTTAACAATTCCAACATATTCTGGAAAACCTGAATTTCCAGTTCCTTTTTTCGAGGCAGTTTTCAGAGCTTCATCAATCTCTTTAACATTGCTTCCTTGTGCATCAAAATTTTCACGAATTCCTGCTTCTTTCAAAAGTTCATGAACCCATAAATCAGTATTTACTTCTTTTTTTGCCATTATTCGTTCCTTTTAATTACTAAACATTCCCACTCACTCTTCAGCAAGCCATATATCAGACTGTCACATCGGTTGCCTTGAACATCTTTGCGGTCTCTTATGCGAGCTTCAAGGGTAAAACCAAGTTTCTCAGCGACTCGTTGACTTTGGATATTGTAGCCAAAGCAAGACAATTCTATCTTGTGAAGGTTAAGTTCTTTAAAAGCTAAATCAATCAAGGCACGCGCTGCTTCTGGCACATAGCCTCGGCCCCAATAGTCGGGGTGCAAGGTATAGCCAATCTCCAGCACATCGTCTTCGTGGCGATGGTTGAAGTCAACAGAGCCGATGATGGTATCAGTTCCTTTAACCACAATGCCGTAACCGGCTGGGAGATTGTCCTTTTGATTGCGCTCAGGGAGGATATGTTCTAGGTAATAAATCTCATCTTCCAAGGTCTTGACGGGTGGAAAGCCAGCTGGGTAGGCGACTTCTGGACGACTAGCGAAGTCAAAGATATCCTTGGCATCAGCCACGGTACGGACTCGTAAGACTAGACGTTCGGTTTCGATTCGTTCTGGCAGTTCAGCTCTTGTCATTCTTTTTCCTCGCATTCTTGATAAAGCTTCCCATGGGATCGACTCGGTCGTCCAGATAACGGTAAACGCGCTGGTGGCCGTCCCCCATAAAGTAAGTCGGCGCAAAGCGGTCATTTTTAAAATGTCCCTTGTCATCTAAGAGCTCTGGATCAGCTAGTCGCTCGAGAATCTTAGCAAAGATATGGCAGATGCCATCTTCTTCGATAATCCGATCTACCTGGCAATCCAAAACGACTGGACAAGTCTCCAAAATCGGTGCCTGAGTTCGTTCAGAAATCTCATAGTCAAGTCCCAGGTGTTTCAATTTCTCCCGATGACTGATAAAGCCAGCCTGCTCCATCTCAAGCATGAGGTTTTCGTCAGGGATGTTCACGGTGAACTGTTGATAATGCTTAATCTGGTCTGCCGCATTTTCCTCAGCACCAACACCGATGACTAGCCAATCGCCTAGACTATAGGAGGAACTGCAAGTCGTAATATTGTGCCCAAAGTTCTGGTCCTGATACCCCAAAATGAAGATAGGGAAACCAAAGTAGAGTTTGCTGGTTTTAAAAGATTGTTTCATGACAACTTCCTTTTGCTAGGCTGCAACAAAAAAATCGCCCCTGCCATCAATCTGACAGGGACGAATGTGTTTATCCGCGGTACCACCCAATTTCGGGCAGAGCCCGCATCTCTCGTCTTTTAAACAAAAAGACATTTATATTTCATTTTTTAATTTTATCCATTAGCAACTAGTTTTGACACATTTGTGGACTTCTCAGCACCGCCACTTTCTGTAAAATGTGGGACTCAAAACACCTCTAATGGCTTTATTTTAACAAGTTTTTCACGGAAATGCAAGGGACAAGAAAGATTACTTGAACTTGATGCCGTTTTCTTTTAATTTCTTGATTGTAGCTGGGCCGATTCCTTTCAAGGCAAGGAGTTCTTTTTCTGTCCAGTTTTTGAAGTCAGCAGCAGATTTGATCCCTTCATCGTAGAAAGTTTTAGCACGGTCAAGTGGAAGTCCGCCTAAGTTAGCTGCGAAATCTTCAACAGAAGTTGTAACCTTTTGGGCTTGCTCTTTAGTTGCTTCTACAGCTTTTTCTACTTGCTTAGAGACAGCTTTTCCAGCCTCGCTTGCTGCTTTTTCAGCATGCTTCACAACTTTTTTTGTTTCTTCGACAACCTTGTTTACAGCATTTGAAAGTGCGCCTGAACGACGAAGGTTGTTTCTTAATTGTTTTTTTACGTTGTAGTTTTTGACATGATAAGATCCTTTCAATAAAAAACCCCTGTGACTGAACAAGGATAAATCTTTATGTTTTATTGTATCAACTTTCTCTGTGAAATGCAAGGCTTGTTAGTTTAGAAAGATAGGAGTTCTATAGGGAATTCCGCCTTAGAATAAGAGAATATGATAGAAGAAAAGCGAAAAATATGGTATAATGAAACGATAGATTTTTGAATAGGAATACAATCATGTTTGGATTTTTAAAAAAAGATAAAGTAACAGAAACACCAGCAGTGGTGCCAGCACATATCGGAGTTATCATGGATGGCAATGGTCGCTGGGCTAAAAAACGGATGCAACCGCGTGTCTTTGGGCATAAGGCTGGGATGGATGCTCTGAGAACGGTAGCCATTGCTGCTAGTGATATGGGTGTCAAGGCTATGACTGTTTATGCCTTCTCTACTGAAAATTGGACACGTCCAGACCAGGAAGTCAAGTTTATCATGAACTTGCCTGTTGAATTTTATGATAAGTATGTCCCCGAATTGCACCAAAAGAACATGAAGATCCAAATGATTGGAGAAACCGATCGCTTGCCAAAACAAACTTTTGAATCTTTGAAAAAGGCAGAAGAGTTGACCAAGTTAAACACAGGTTTGATTCTCAATTTTGCCCTTAATTACGGTGGACGAGCTGAAATTACACAAGCAGTCAAGTTGATTGCGCAGGATGTTTTGGATGCTAAGGTGAATCCAGGCGATATTACAGAAGAGTTGATTGGGGAATACCTCTTTACAGGGCATTTGCCTAAGGTCTTGCGTGATCCGGACTTAATCATTCGAACGAGTGGGGAGCTTCGCTTGAGCAATTTCTTGCCTTGGCAAGCAGCTTATAGTGAACTTTATTTCACAGATGTTTTGTGGCCTGACTTTGATGAGGAAGCTTTGAAAGAGGCTATTGCAGAGTATAATCGCCGCAATCGTCGATTTGGAGGAGTTTAGGAAGAAGTTATGAAAAAGGATTTATTAAAGAGAACCATATTTGCCGCTCTGGCATTAGCAATCTTTATCCCGCTCTTGGTGATTGGTGGGCTTTGGTTACAGATTGCTATGGGACTTCTAGCTATGCTAGGGGTTCATGAGTTGCTTCAGATGAAAGGGTTAAACACCATGACCCCTGAAGGTTTGCTGACCTTGTTAGCGACTTTTGCACTGACAATCCCCCTAGAAAACTACTTGACATTTTTACCTGTAGATGGGAATGTTGTCGCATATGGTGTTGTGATTTTTATCATGTTAGGTTGCACTGTTTTTAGCAAGAATTACACCATTGAAGATGCTGTATACCCAATCGCTATGAGTTTCTATGTTGGTTTTGGCTTTAATGCTTTAGTGGATGCTCGAATCGCAGGTTTGGATAAAGCCCTCTTGGCCCTCTGTATCGTATGGGCAACTGATAGTGGTGCTTACTTGGTCGGAATGAATTTCGGTAAGAGAAGATTGGCTCCGAGAGTCTCTCCGAACAAATCAATCGAGGGAGCCTTTGGTGGAATTTAGCTGCCATGCTTGTTACTCTTATCTTTATGTTAGTGGATAATACAGTTGCCCTTCCTTATGGCATTTACAAAATGACGCTCTTTGCTATTTTCTTTAGTATTGCAGGGCAATTGGGTGACTTGATTGAGAGTGCCATGAAACGCCATTTTGGTGTCAAGGATTCGGGGAAATTTATCCCAGGACATGGTGGGGTGCTTGATCGCTTTGACTCTATGTTGGCTGTTTTCCCTATTATGCACCTCTTTGGCTTATTTTAAGGAAAGGTGAACAAATATTAAATGTTAGGATTATTAACCTTTATCCTTGTTTTTGGAATTATCGTGGTGGTTCACGAGTTCGGCCATTTCTACTTTGCTAAGAAGTCTGGAATTCTGGTTCGTGAATTTGCTATTGGTATGGGTCCGAAAATCTTTGCCCATATCGGAAAAGACGGGACTGCTTACACGATTCGTCTCCTACCGCTTGGTGGTTATGTCCGCATGGCAGGTTGGGGTGAGGATACCACAGAGATTAAGACAGGAACTCCTGTTAGTTTGACTTTAGCCGAAGATGGTAAGGTGAAGCGCATCAATCTTTCTGGTAAGAAGGTCGACCAAACGGCTCTTCCTATGCAGGTCACTCAGTTTGACTTTGAGGATAAACTCTTTATCACAGGTCTGGTTTTGGAAGAGGAAAAAACTTTCTCTGTAGACCATGATGCAACTATCGTGGAAGCTGATGGGACGGAAGTTCGTATCGCTCCGCTAGATGTTCAATATCAGAATGCGACTGTCTGGGGTAAGTTGATTACCAACTTTGCAGGTCCTATGAATAACTTTATTCTAGGAGTTATCGTTTTTTGGATTTTGATTTTCATGCAGGGTGGCGTTCGAGATACGCAAAGCAATAACTTTAGTATCATCCCTGATAGCGCGATTGCTAAGGCTGGTGTTGACAATACGGCCCAAATCACTAAAGTCGGTTCACACGAAATTAGTAACTGGCAAGATTTGATTCAGGCAGTTGAAGTAGAGACCAAAGATAAAACAGCGCCTGTTTTGGATGTGACAGTCTCTGAAAATGGAACTGAAAAACAAGTCAGTGTGACCCCTGAGGAAAACCAAGGTCGCTATATTCTAGGTGTTCAACCGAGACTCAAATCAGATATCTGGTCTATGTTTGTAGGTGGATTTACTAGTGCCGCTGACTCAGCCTTGCGCATTCTCAATGCCTTGAAGAGCTTGATTTTCCAGCCTGACTTGAATAAATTGGGTGGACCTGTTGCTATCTTTAAGGCAAGTAGTGATGCTGCTAAAAATGGTCTTGAGAATGTTTTGTTCTTCTTGGCTATGATTTCCATCAATATTGGGATTTTTAACTTGATTCCTATCCCGGCACTAGACGGTGGAAAAATCGTGCTCAACATCATCGAAGCTATTCGCCGCAAACCACTGAAACAAGAAATTGAAACCTATGTTACTCTAGTCGGAGTTGTGATCATGGTTGTCTTGATGATCGCCGTGACTTGGAACGACATCATGCGAACCTTCTTTTAAGAATTAGAGGAAAAATATGAAACAAAGTAAAATGCTTATTCCAACGCTTCGCGAAATGCCAAGCGATGCTCAAGTTATCAGCCACGCCCTTATGTTGCGTGCTGGTTATGTTCGTCAAGTATCAGCAGGTGTCTATTCTTACCTGCCACTTGCTAACCGTGTAATCGAAAAAGCCAAGAAGATTATGCGTCAAGAGTTTGACAAGATGGGCGCTGTTGAAATGTTGGCTCCAGCCCTTCTCAGTGCTGACCTTTGGCGTGAATCTGGCCGTTATGAAACCTACGGTGAAGACTTGTACAAATTGAAAAATCGTGAGAAGTCAGACTTTATCTTGGGTCCAACTCACGAAGAAACGTTCACAGCGATTGTCCGTGATTCTGTCAAGTCTTACAAGCAATTGCCTTTGAACTTGTACCAAATTCAGCCTAAGTATCGTGATGAAAAACGTCCACGTAATGGACTTCTTCGGACCCGTGAGTTCATCATGAAAGACGGCTATAGCTTCCACGCTAACTACGATAGCTTGGATGTAACCTATGATGAGTATAAGGCAGCTTACGAGCGCATCTTTACTCGTAGTGGCTTGGACTTCAAAGCCATCATCGGTGACGGTGGAGCCATGGGTGGTAAGGATAGCCAAGAATTTATGGCCATCACACCTGCTCGTACAGACCTTGACCGTTGGGTTGTTTAGACAAGTCTGTCGCATCATTTGATGAGATTCCTGTAGATGTACAGAAAGAAATCAAGGCAGAATTGCTCAAATGGATGGTTTCTGGTGAAGATACCATTGCCTACTCAAGTGAGTCAAGCTATGCAGCCAACTTGGAAATGGCAACCAACGAGTACAAACCGAGCAACCGTGTTGTGACTGAAGATCAAGTAGCACGTGTGGAAACACCAGGTGTCAAATCGATTGATGAAGTTGCTGCTTTCTTGAATGTCTCTGAAGAGCAAACAATCAAGACCTTGGTTTATATCGCAGACGAGGAGCCAGTTGTTGCCCTACTCGTTGGCAATGATCAACTCAATGAAGTCAAATTGAAAAACTACCTTGGAGCAGACTTCTTGGAACCCGCAACCGAGGCGGAAGTGAAAGAATTATTGGGAGCGGACTTTGGTTCACTTGGGCCAGTCAATCTTCCAGAAAATGTCAAGATTATCGCAGACCGCAAGGTGCAAGATAGTCGCAATGCTGTTGTAGGTGCTAACGAAGATGGTTACCACTTGATTGGTGTCAACCCAGGTCGTGACTTCACTGCTGAGTATGTCGATATCCGTGAAGTTCGTGAGGGTGAAATCTCTCCAGATGGACAAGGTGTTCTCAATTTTGCCCGTGGTATCGAAATTGGTCATATTTTCAAACTGGGAACTCGCTACTCAGCAAGTATGGGAGCAGATGTCTTGGACGAAAACGGTCGTGCAGTTTCAATTATCATGGGATGCTATGGTATCGGTGTCAGCCGTCTCCTTTCAGCAGTCATGGAACAACACGCTCGCCTCTTTGTTAACAAGACTCCAAAAGGTGAATACCGTTATGCTTGGGGAATCAACTTCCCTAAAGAATTGGCGCCATTTGATGTGCATTTGATTCCAGTTAACGTCAAGGATGAAGCAAGCCTTGCATTGACAGATCGTATCGAAGAAGCTTTGGTAAATAAAGGCTACGAAGTCTTGACGGATGACCGTAACGAACGTGTCGGTGTTAAATTCAGTGACAGCGACTTGATTGGTCTTCCAATCCGTATCACTGTCGGTAAAAAAGCAGCTGACGGGATTGTAGAAGTGAAGATTAAGGCGACAGGTGATACGATTGAAGTTCACGCAGATAGCTTGCTTGAAACCCTTGAAATCCTAACAAATAAATAAAATCTATAATCAGAAGAAAAACAAGACAAAAATGTAACTAGTTTTTGCCTTGTTTTTTCTTTATAATGGGATAAAATAAACATAAAAAGAGTAAATAAAGAGGTAGAGCTATGCTAAAATTTCCAAAGGATTTTGTCTGGGGTTCCTCAACTTCTGGGCCACAGACAGAAGGGCGAGTGCCTGGTGACGGAAAGGGAGATAATCTCTGGGATTATTGGTTTCAAGTGGAACCAAATCGCTACTATAATGGCATTGGACCTGATAAGACATCGACCTTCTATGAGAACTGGGAAAAGGATATTGAACTTTTGCTAGAAACAGGGCATACAGCCTTTCGAACTTCTATCCAGTGGTCACGTATTTTCCCACAGGGCCGTGGAGAAGTCAATCCTCAAGGTGTGGCGTTCTACCGTCAGGTATTTGAAACCATCAAGGCTAAGGGCATTCGTTTGTTAGTCAATCTTTATCACTTTGACCTGCCTTTTGCCCTTCAAGAAGATGGGAATGGTTGGGAAAATAAGGCAACTATCCAGGCTTATGAAGACTATGCGCGTTTCTGTTTTGAAACTTATGGAGACTTGGTGGACCAATGGATTACCTTCAATGAGCCTATCGTTCCTGTAGAGTTTGGCTATTTCTATGATGCCCATTATCCTCATAAGGTAGATGCCAAAGCTGCGGTTCAGGTAGCCTATCATACCCAGCTAGCCAGCACTCTTGCGGTGAAGGCTTGTCATGAGGTTTTGCCTGATTCTAAGATTGGGATTGTCCTCAACTTGACACCAGCATATCCACGTAGTCAACATCCTGCGGATGTCAAAGCTGCACGCATAGCTGATCTATTTCAAGCTCAATCTTTTCTAGATCCATCTGTCTTGGGAACTTATCCAGAAGAATTAGTGGAAATTTTAGCTGAGCATGATTTGCTGCCAGATTCTACGGCTGAGGAGTTGGAACTTATTCGTGAGCACACAGTAGATTTTCTTGGAGTCAACTACTACCAACCCTTGCGTGTCATGGCGCCACGTTTTGCTAAGCATCCTGATAGTCCGCTCTTGCCGGAGCATTTCTATGAGCCTTACGTCATGCCTGGTCGTAAGATCAATCCGCACCGTGGCTGGGAAATCTATGAACAAGGGATTTACCATATCGCTCAAAACATCAAGGAAAACTATGGCAATATCGAGTGGATGTTGACAGAGAATGGGATGGGCGTTGAAGGTGAAGATAAATTCCGTGAGAATGGTATGATTCAGGATGATTACCGTATTGACTTTGTCAAAGGTCACCTTCGTGAGCTTCATCGTGCCATTGAAGATGGTGCTAACTGCAAAGGCTACTTGATTTGGACCTTTATCGACTGCTGGTCATGGCTCAATAGCTATAAAAACCGCTATGGTTTAGTCGAGCTTGACTTAGAAACGCAAGAACGCCGCTTGAAAAAATCAGGCCACTGGTTCAAAGAACTCAGTGACAATAATGGATTTTAAGCAATTTTTCAAATAGATTTAAAAAACCATTGGAAATAAAGCTCTCTGAGAGAGTTTCCAATGGTTTTACTTTTTCTTAAAATAGTCCGATAAAAAGTAGTAAGGCTGATAAAGTGATAAAGGCTAGCGTTGCTAGACCACGTTGGCCTGGTGTGTAAATTTTTCGTTCTCCTCGGACGGGGAAGACGATAGCCAGTAATGCACCACCGACAGCTCCTCCAAGATGTCCAGCCAGGCTGATGCCAGGGATCAAGACACTACCTACTAGGTTGATGACTAAGAGGGGAGAGATAGGATTGACCAAGCTGTTGGAGGTAGGGATTGCGTGTAGCATATCGAAGAACGACAATAGATGCAAACATACCGTATAGGGCAGTTGAGGCCCCAGCTGAGATGACATTAGGACTAAAGACCAAAACAAAGAGATTCCCCATCATACCTGATAAGAGGTAGATAAAGAAAAACTGTTTGGAGCCAAAGATTTGCTCCATCTGACGCCCCAAAAAGTAGAGGGATAGCATGTTGACTAAAAAATGCTCCAAGCCAATATGAACAAAGGTTGCTGAGAATAAGCGCCAGACTTGCTCAGGCATGGTTTTAATAGCAGGAGGATAAATAGCTCCAAACTGATATAAGGTTGCTGCGCTTGTGTAGTTGAAACCACTGGTTAGAAACATGAGTATGAAAACCAGGGTTGTCACAAGAAGAAAGAAGCTCGTGACGGGATAACGACGATCAAAAATCTCTTTCATAGATGAGTATCTCCTTAACGGGAATATCGTGTGAATCAGGATGGAAGTCCTGAATCTGACAAGGATAAAGCGTACTGATGGAGTTGCCAGAATAATTGCTCAAATATCTGTCATAGTAGCCACCACCGTAGCCAATTCGATAACCAGAAGGATTGAAGGCCAAACCAGGAACATGAATCAAATCAATCTGAGAAGGCTCGATGATTGTGAACGTTCCTTGAGGTTCGAGAAGTCCAAAAGAATTCTGTTCGAGCTTCTCTGGTTCATACAGAACAAAGTCCATTTTTCCATGTGGATAGGTTTTGGGAATGAGGAGTGTCTTCCCATCTTTTTGAGCTTGTTCAATGAGTCTAGCTGTCTGAAATTCATGAGGAAAAGACAGGTAAGTGACGATGGTTTTTGCTTCTTTATAGAAGGGATGTAGAAGTAGTTGCTCAGTCAACCAAGCGTCCATGACTTCCTTTTCTTCGGCTGACAGAGATTTGAGTTTTTGCAAGACCTGCTTGCGTAGGGCTTTTTTCATTGTTTACTCCGCAGCTTTCTTTGCTAAAAAGCTTGATACAGCATCGACACCGACAGCTAGAGCTTCTTCATTAGGACATATCTTTGGATGGTGAAGGGCATAGGGACTATCAATACCTAGCCAGAACATAACCCCAGGAACCTTTGAGAGAAGATAACCAAAGTCCTCTCCTGTCATGGCAGGCTCGATATCGATGAGTTCAATTCCCTCTTTTTCATCAAAGAAGGTCATCAATTCTCGAGCTAATTCAGGGTTGTTTTCGACAGGTAGGTAACCTCCCTGCTTGAGTTCAACTTCCACATCCATATCAAAAGCAGCTGCGACACCTTCAGCGATGGCTTTGACACGTTTTTGAACTAAGAGGCTCATGCTATGTGTGAGAGCTCGAATGGTTCCATGCAAGAAAGCTGTATCAGCGATGACATTATTGGTTGTTCCAGCTTGAAAGACACCGAAAGTGATGACAGCTCCCTCGATAGGATCGACATTACGGCTGACAACCGACTGAACTTGAGTGACAAAATAGCTAGCTGCAACCAGAGCGTCGTTTGCTTGATGTGGGAAGGCAGCGTGACCACCTTTACCCTTGAAACGAATCTTGACTTCGCAAGTTCCTGCAAAGAGTGTATGGGTATTGGTCGCAATCTGACCAACCTTTAGGTCTGGACGGACATGAAGCCCATAGAATTGGTCAGGCAACCAGTCACCAAAGGCCCCATCTTCATACATGAGCATGCCACCTGCTTCATTTTCCTCGGCAGGTTGGAAGAGAAAGAGGAGATTGTTTTTAGGTTGGTTTTCTAGAGCACGTTCGAGACTTCCTAGGGCAATGGTCATGTGAAAGTCGTGCCCACAAGCATGCATACGGTCTGGGTGCTGAGAGGCAAAGGCAAGACCTGTTTGTTCAACGATTGGGAGTCCGTCGATATCTGTCCGCCAACCGATGGTACGTTCTGGCTGACTTCCCTGCAAGTAAACTAAAATACCTGTTTGCCAAGTACGAATCTGAACAAAATCCTTACCAGCTGTTAATTTCTCAATGACATTGAGCAAATAAGCTTGAGTCTTGACTTCTTCTAAACCGATCTCAGGAATTCGGTGAAGATCTCGTCGAGTTTGAATCAAATCTAACATATCTAATTTCCTTCTATTGATACGATAAAGAGGCTGGAAAAATTTCCGCCTCTGTTACTAATTACAAGGTACGAAGCGCATCCTCTAGCGCTGTTTTTTGTTGGGTTTGGCTATCGATTTCTTTGATAACACGAGCTGGAACACCTGCCACCACAACATTTTCTGGAACATCTTGAGTGACGATGGCACCTGCTGCGACAACAGATCCGCTACCGATTTGAACACCTTCGATAACCACAGCGTTAGCACCGATGAGTACATTATCACCGACACGGACAGGCTCTGCACTAGCTGGTTCGATAACACCTGCAAGAACAGCTCCCGCACCCACGTGACTATTTTTTTACCGACAATAGCACGTCCGCCTAGAATAGCACCCATGTCAATCATAGTGCCAGCACCGATTTCAGCACCAATATTGATTACAGCTCCCATCATGATAACAGCGTTGTCGCCAATCTCAACCTGGTCACGGATGATAGCCCCTGGTTCGATACGAGCATTGATGTTGCGTTTATCAAGGAGAGGTACAGCTGAGTTGCGAGCGTCTTGCTCAACAACATAATCTTTATTTTCTGTTAGTCCTTTAAGAAGAGGTTCGATATCCTTCCAGTCTCCAAAGAGAACATTTCCAAGCTTGGTAACAGAAGCAGGGATAGATCCAGTAAGCTGCCCCTCAAAGGTCACTTTTTACACTTGTCTTTTTCTCAGCATTGGCGATAAATTGGATAATTTCTTGTGCATTCATTTTTGTAGCAGTCATAGATGTCTCCTCACTCTTTGTAATGCTTACTATTCTACCAAAAAAAGGCTTCAAAATTGAAGCCTTAAGTGTTAAAAAGAAGATTCTTTCAGTTTGTCCTTTGATTCTTCGATGGATAAGAAGATCATGGGAATAATAATCAAAATCATAGCTAATAGTAGGTAGCCGTCCAAGACCAGACCTAGAAATAGAACGCTTAGAATAGCAGAGGACAGCGGTTCACTTGCACTGACCACTGACACCACCAATGGGGATACCAGCGAGACAGCCTTCATAGATAGGAAAAAGGCAAAAGCTGTTCCCAAAAAGGCAATGGTCAAACAAATCAAGATGCTCACCCAATCCAGCTGAAAGCTAATTCTATATACAGGGTAGAGAAAATTACTAAAGAGTCCAGCTAGCATCATTCCCCAACCAACAGTGGGAACAAAACCATATTTTCGAGCAAATGGCTGGGGTAAGATGACATTAAACATGACGCCCAGCGCACTGAGCAGTCCAGTTAATAAAGCGATAGGAGTGATGGATAACTTAGACAAATCGCCTTTGGTAGCCATCAAAAAGACCCCAAGCATAGCAGTTAAAACATAGAAGATTGCTTTTTTAGAAGCTTTTTTCTTGTAGATGATACGGTTGTAGATGAGAATGAAGACAGGACTGATAAATTGTAGGATGGTTGCAGTTGTCGCATTAGAGTATTCTACACAGAGATAGAAGAAATACTGAACAGAGAAGATTCCTAAGATGGCATAAGCCAGAAAAGACAGGTAGTTTTTGCGCGTTCTCCAGATATCGAATAGCTGTGAGCGAAACTTAAAGCTAGACAAGATAAGTACGAAACTACCTGCAAGGCTTAGTCGCATGGAAGTAATCCAGCCGGATGATACTTGATAATGCGTAAAGAAGAATTCTCCTAAAATGCCACAAATACCCCATATTAATCCAGATAGGAGGGAGTAAATGGTTCCCTTAAAAATATTCTTTTGGTAGTGATTCATGAAACTATTGTACCATGAATGATAAAAGGAAAAAAGAGAGCGAGAAATTATAATTTCTCGCTCTCTAATCGGTAAGAAACTTAGTGTTGTTGGTTATTGCTGTTATTATTGTTATTATTACCGTTATTATTACTATTACTGTTATTATTGTTGTTGCTATTATTATTGCTATTGTTATTTCGATTATTGTTATTGTTGCTATTGTTGTTTGAATTATTATTGTTGGAATTAGAAGATTTTGGCAAACTTCCCAAAATAGTATTCCAAGCATTTTGGTAGTCAGCATCGCTTCCACCAATGGCAAATCTGTAGGTAGTAGTTGGAGCACCAGTTTGGTTAGCCCAATAGCTTGTTACCATTTCTCCAGTTACTTCAATTTCTCTACCGTTAATAGTAACCTTACCTGGTTTCTGACCAGTCGATCTAAGGACTTGAGAAGAAGTGACGCTGGAGTCCAGGCTAAAGCGTTCAGAACCCCAAACAGAAGGAGAAGCTTGCTGAATAGCATTGACCAGATAAGCCATATATTTAGCATTGCGGTAGTGACCAGCTCCCTTTCCAAGAGGTCTATTGTCATCGTGACCAAGCCAACCTCCAAGTGTCAATCTTGGAGTTGAAAGCATAAGCCACATATCACCATCTTCATTGGTTGTACCAGTTTTACCAATCCAGTCAGCACCTGCTAAACTTGGATTGATCGCAGCAAGATCGCTCTGGAAGCTTGAAGTGACTCGTGACGAAATAACATCTCTCAACAAGCTCTGCATAATGGTTGCAGTCGCTTTAGAGTAGACCTGAACAGGTTCGTCTTTGTGCTCATAGATAACCTCACCACTAGTTTTTTCGATTTTCGAAATCATGAATTTTTTATGATACACACCGTTGTTGGCTAAGGTTTGGTATCCGTTTGTATGTTGAGCTACAGTAACATCGATTCCTCCACCCATAGGCAAACTTTCAATGTCGTATTCCGGGATTTCATAGCCCATTTTTTCCATGTAAGAGCGAACATCGACTCCTTTTTCACGGAGTGTGCGGTAAGTCCAGTAGGCTGGGATGTTCCATGAATAATTGAGGGCTTCTTTCAAGCTCATCATGCCTGTACCAGGGCTATTGACATACATGATTGGGTTTCCGTTTGAGAAGTTGGTTGGATAGTTAGATAGGACACTTGCACTTCCCATCAAACCTTGGTCAATGGCAATACTGTAAGCTAGGATTGGTTTAGTAGTTGAAGCAGGAGAACGTTTGGTATTAAAAGCGTGGTTATTTTGGTTACTTTGGTAATCGCGGCCACCAACAAAACCTAAGATAGCTCCCGTTTGATTATCCATCAAAACATTTCCGACTTCAGGTTGACCGGTATTATCGTCGACAAGATAGCCATAGTTGGCTACTGCATCTTGCATGGCAGTATGGATAGCTTTGTCGATTGTAGTTGTGATACGGTAACCACCATTTTGAATTTCTTTTTCAGCTAATTCACGATAGGATTTTTGGATGGACTCGTTTTTGAGTTCTTGGGCAGAGACGTTGTCTTTTTGTACCAAGTAGTCATACATGAGATTAGTTGCTTCATCGAGAGCAGTAAAGTAGAGATAGCCCCTAGAAGTTACGTTTACACTTTCTGCTGGCAAGAAATCTTGTTTGATGTCGTATGCTTTATAGGTTTCGTAATCTTCCTGACTGAGGACCCCTGGTTCTGTACATATTGTAAAGGACATCTTTGGAACGTTTGATACCAAGTGCTATATCTTCTTCACTCTTCATTTCTCCAGTAGATTCATAAGGTGAGTAAGAGATAGGACTTTGTGGCAAGCCTGCTATGAAGGCTGCTTGAGGTATCGTTAGCTGATAGGCATCAACACCGAAAAATACCCTTGGCTGCTTGTTGAGCTCCTGCGATATTTTGCCCTTTATTGTTACGACCAAATGGAGCGACATTGAGATAAGTCGTCAAGATTTCGTCCTTGCTCATTGCTCTCTCTAAGGCCAATGCATCCACGATTTCAGTAGCTTTACGGGTTAGTGTAGGAGCATCACCAACCACTTGTTGCTTGATGAGCTGCTGTGTTAGTGTAGAGCCTCCACTAGAAGAACCAAGCCCGATAAAGTTTCCTAGACTGGCACGAATAACCGCTTTAGGAACGACTCCATTGTGTTCTGCGAAATGTTCATCCTCAGTCGCAACGATAGCCTGCTTGAGATTGTCTGAAATAGCATCCGATGCGACAGAAGTCCGAAGGAGGTCACTTTCGATAGCGCCAATCATGGAACCGTCAGCATAGCGAATCTCAGAGATGGATGAAATATCGTTCACTTGTTTGACTAAATCTTCTGTTTGAGGGACGGTCACTTTGTCAAATAGAGATACAGCATAACCGAAAACAACCCCAGTACCTAAAAGTCCACCAAGGAAGGCGATGATGAATAGGGTATTAAAGGTTGCCTTGATTCCCAGTAAGATATTGGCAAAGATAGTCCAAATATTCGTTTTGGTTTGCTTTTTCTTTTTAGAATTTTTAGGACCTTTGTTTCCTAGATGTATATTTTTTAGTTTTGTTTTAAGGGACTCCAGTAAGGCCAGTCCTTTTTCTTTCATAGATAATAATTTATTCTTCATTTCTTTCCTCACTCCTTATTATTATACCATAAAAGCAATGATTGCAAGAAATTAGGCTTGGACTAGCTTTGGAGGTGTTTAGGAAACAAAAAAACCAGGTATTTTCAACCTGGTTTAGGGGCTTATTTTTCTCCTGAGAGTTCTTTCCCAAGGTTAATCAAATAAGTTTTCAAGTCATCTTTGACTTGAGGGTGTCTAAGTGCGTAGTCGATTGAAGTTTTCATAAAGCCAAACTTGTCTCCAACATCATAACGAGCCCCCTTGAATTCACGAGCAAATACACGTTGAGTTTTGTTGAGCGTATCAATAGCGTCTGTGAGCTGGATTTCATTTCCGGCACCAGGCGTTTGATTTTCAAGAATACCAAAAATCTCTGGTGTGAGGAGGTAACGACCGATGATCGCTAAATCACTTGGTGCGTCCTCAGGTGCTGGTTTTTCAACGAAGGTTTCAACGCTATAAAGTCCATCTTTTCCTTCACCTTGAGGTGCGATAACACCATAGGCAGAAACTTCTTCGTGTGGTACAGGCATTACGGCGATAGTAGAAGCGTGAGTCTCTTCGTAATCATTCATAAGTTGCTTGGTCAATGGGACAGCATTGTCATCAGTGATATCCATGAGGTCATCTCCGAGCATCACCACAAAAGGTTCATTCCCAACGAATGCTTTGGCTTGTAAAACGGCATCTCCGAGTCCACGTGGGTGTGTTTGACGGATGAAGTGAAGGCGCATGCCAGTCGTTTCATCAACTAATTTTAAGAGATCTGTTTTTCCTTTTTCCTTAAGGTTATATTCTAGTTCAAAGTTTGAGTCAAAGTGGTCTTCGATAGAACGTTTTGACTTCCCTGTTACAACAAGAATGTCCTCAATTCCAGACTTGAGAGCTTCTTCAACGATGAATTGAATGGTTGGCTTATCCACGATTGGCAACATTTCTTTGGCCAAGGCTTTGGTTGCTGGTAGGAAACGAGTTCCAAGTCCCGCAGCAGGGATAACAGCTTTTCTAACTTTTTGCTTCATGAGCTTCCTTTCTAACGGTGATTATGACCACTCGTTTTCTGCCTTGAACTCGTTACTCATGAGTTCAGAAACAGCATCCTTAATATTAACATTTTCATAAATAACTTGGTAAATAGCCTGGGTAATAGGCATATAGACTCCAAGCTCTTGCGCCAATTCGTAAAGCAGCTTTGGTTGTTGAAATTCCTTCGATGACCATTCCCATGTTGGCTTCGATATCTGCCAAGGCTTCACCACGCCCAAGAGCATCACCTGCTCGCCAGTTACGTGAGTGGACAGAAGTTCCTGTAACGATTAAATCCCCAACTCCAGAAAGACCACTGTAAGTTAATGGATTTGCTCCGAGCTTGACTCCTAGACGAGTGATTTCCGCAAGCCCGCGCGTGATAATGGCCGCCTTAGCATTATCCCCAAAGCCAAGTCCATGAAGGGCACCTGCACCAACAGCGATGATATTTTTAAGAGCACCAGCTGTTTCCACTCCGATCACATCTGTATTGGTATAAAGACGGAAGTAGTGGTTACTAAAGAGTGTCTGAACATACTGAGCTGTCTCTAAATCTTTAGAAGCAGCAGTAATCAAGGTGATGTCGCGTACAATTGTTTCTTCTGCGTGACTAGGACCAGATACAACCACAATTTCACTGCGGAACTCTTCAGGGATTTCTTCTTCAAGAATGGTTGAAAGACGTTTGTGACTATTTGGCTCGAGACCTTTGAAGCATGCATAATAACCACTTTATGGTCCAAAACAGCAGCTACCTGTTGAGCTACCAATCTTGTCACCTTAGTTGGAACTACGAACAAGACAGCGTCAACGCCCTTCAAGACTTCTGCTAAATCATGGTAGGCAACAATCTTTTCGTCTAATACAGTATCCTTAAAATAGCGTTTGTTGGTATGTTGTGTATTGATTTCGTCAATTTGGTCAGGAATATTTCCCCAGATACGTACTTCGTGTCCATTGTCATTTTAAAAACTTGTGACAGAGCAGTACCCCAAGAACCAGGCCCTAAAACAGCGATGGTTTGTTTGTTCATTTTCCCTCCTTCTGAGAAAGCACTTTCCTATATTCTACCATAAAAAAAGCACTAACTTGCATTAATATTATTTATGAAGAATTATTTGAATAGGAAATTATATAAATTGGAGAAATTTGAGAAACTATCAGTATAAATGTCTAGTATTTAAAGGTCAAAACGATAAAAATGACGAAAAGAGAAACAATATTTTCCTTAAAAATGGTATAATAGGAGCATCACGAAAATTGGAGAGACAGCATGAGTTTTTACAATCATAAAGAAATCGAGCCTAAGTGGCAGAAACACTGGGCTGACCATCACACCTTTAAGACAGGAACAGACGCCTCAAAACCGAAGTTTTATGCATTGGACATGTTCCCTTACCCATCTGGAGCAGGTCTGCACGTAGGGCACCCAGAAGGCTATACAGCGACAGATATTCTCAGTCGTTTCAAACGTGCCCAAGGCTATAACGTCCTTCACCCAATGGGGTGGGATGCTTTTGGTTTGCCTGCAGAGCAATACGCTATGGATACAGGGAATGACCCAGCAGAATTCACAGCGGAAAACATTGCCAACTTCAAACGCCAAATCAATGCCCTTGGATTCTCTTACGACTGGGACCGTGAAGTCAATACTACAGATCCAAACTACTACAAGTGGACTCAGTGGATTTTTACAAAGCTTTACGAAAAAGGCTTGGCCTATGAAGCGGAAGTGCCAGTAAACTGGGTGGAAGAATTGGGAACAGCCATCGCCAACGAAGAAGTTCTTCCAGATGGAACATCTGAGCGTGGTGGCTATCCAGTTGTCCGCAAACCAATGCGCCAATGGATGCTCAAAATCACTGCCTATGCGGAGCGCTTGCTCAATGACTTGGATGATCTGGACTGGCCAGAGTCTATCAAGGACATGCAACGCAACTGGATTGGTAAATCAACTGGTGCCAATGTCACTTTCAAAGTGAAAGGAACAGACAAGGAATTCACCGTCTTTACCACTCGTCCTGATACCCTTTTTGGGGCGACCTTCACTGTTTTGGCGCCTGAGCATGAACTAGTAGATGCTATCGTAAGTGCGGAACAAGCTGAGGCTGTTGCTGAATACAAACACCAAGCTAGCTTGAAATCAGACTTGGCTCGTACAGACCTTGCCAAGGAAAGACAGGGGTTTGGACTGGTGCTTATGCCATCAACCCTGTAAATGGTAAAGAAATCCCAATCTGGATTGCCGACTATGTTCTTTCTAGTTACGGAACAGGTGCTGTTATGGCTGTACCTGCCCATGACCAACGTGACTGGGAATTTGCTAAACAGTTTGGACTTCCAATCGTAGAAGTACTGGAAGGTGGAAACGTAGCAGAAGCTGCCTACACAGAAGATGGTCTTCACGTCAATTCAGACTTCCTAGATGGACTCAATAAAGAAGAAGCCATTGCCAAGATTGTAGCTTGGTTGGAAGAAAAAGGCTGTGGCCAAGAAAAGGTTACCTACCGTCTCCGCGACTGGCTCTTTAGCCGTCAACGTTACTGGGGTGAACCAATCCCAATCATTCATTGGGAAGATGGGACTTCAACAGCTGTCCCTGAAAATGAATTACCACTTGTCTTGCCTGTAACCAAGGATATCCGCCCTTCAGGTACAGGGGAAAGTCCACTAGCTAACTTGACAGACTGGCTTGAAGTGACTCGTGAAGATGGCGTTAAAGGTCGTCGTGAAACCAACACTATGCCACAATGGGCAGGTTCAAGCTGGTACTACCTCCGCTATATCGACCCACACAACACAGAGAAATTGGCTGACGAGGATCTCCTCAAACAATGGTTGCCCGTGGATATCTACGTGGGTGGTGCAGAGCATGCCGTGCTTCACTTGCTTTACGCTCGTTTCTGGCATAAATTCCTCTATGATATCGGTGTTGTTCCGACTAAAGAACCATTCCAAAAACTCTTTAACCAAGGAATGATCTTGGGAACCAGCTACCGTGACCACCGTGGTGCTCTTGTTGCGACTGACAAGGTTGAAAAACGAGACGGTTCCTTCTTCCATGTGGAAACAGGAGAAGAATTGGAGCAAGCACCAGCCAAGATGTCGAAATCCCTCAAGAACGTGGTCAACCCAGACGATGTGGTGGATCAATACGGTGCTGATACCCTTCGTGTCTATGAAATGTTCATGGGACCACTCGATGCTTCAATCGCTTGGTCAGAAGAAGGTCTGGAAGGAAGCCGTAAGTTCCTTGACCGTGTGTACCGTTTGATTACAAGTAAAGAAATCGTTGCGGAAAACAATGGTGCTCTAGACAAGGTTTATAACGAAACCGTTAAAGCTGTCACAGAGCAAATCGAGTCCATGAAATTCAACACAGCCATTGCCCAGCTCATGGTCTTTGTCAACGCAGCTAACAAGGAAGATAAACTTTATGTAGACTACGCCAAAGGATTTATCCAATTGATTGCTCCATTTGCGCCTCACTTGGCAGAAGAACTCTGGCAAACAGTGGCAGCAACAGGCGAGTCTATCTCTTATGTAGCTTGGCCAACATGGGACGAAAGCAAATTGGTTGAAGACGAAATCGAAATCGTCGTTCAAATCAAAGGAAAAGTCCGTGCTAAACTCATGGTCGCTAAAGACCTGTCACGCGAAGAATTGCAAGAAATTGCTCTCTGATGAAAAAAAGTCAAGTCAGAGATTGATGGCAAAGACATCGTGAAAGTGATTAGTGTACCTAACAAGCTTGTAAATATCGTAACGAAATAAATTTAAAAAGTCCTTCAGAGCTAAGTTCTGGAGGATTTTTTGTAGATTACCTGTGAGATGTGATATACTATTCACATCTTTAAACTTATAAGTATGAGACAAGGAGAAAGCTATGCCAGTAAATGAATACGGTCAGATGATTGGTGAACCTGTAGATGATACACCTGGAGTTTTGCCTTCACTTGTACGGATAGAAGGGCGATATACGATTATAGAAGCTCTATCGGTGGAAAAGCATGCAGAGGATTTATTAGCTGTCTATGGCCCAGATAGTCCTCGTGAGATGTGGACCTACCTTTTTCAACCACCTGTGGCTAATCTAGAAGAGTTAATGGTAGCTTTAAAGCAGATGATTGAGCAAAAGGATCGCTTTTACTACGCGATTATCGATAAAGCGACTGGTAAAGCACTGGGTACTTTTTCGCTCATGCGTATTGACCAAGCCAATCGCACCATTGAAGTTGGCGCGGTGACTTTTTCTCCGGCTCTCAAACAGACCAGGATGGGAACAGAAGCTCAGTTTTTATTAGCCCGTTATGTCTTTGAAGAACTCAACTATCGCCGCTATGAGTGGAAGTGCGATGCCTTCAATCTTCCATCTAGAAAAGCAGCAGAGCGTTTGGGCTTTATCTACGAGGGAACCTTCCGCCAAGCTGTTATTTATAAAGGGCGTACCAGAGACACGGACTGGATGTCTATGATTGATAAGGACTGGCCAAAGGTTAAAGCACGTTTTGAAGCGTGGTTAAAATCTGAGAATTTTGATGAAGAAGGCCATCAGTTGAAATCTCTTAGAGAATGTTAGAAAGGTTTGCTATGATTAAGATTACAAAAGAAACATCTATTTCAATTGATGACGTTTTACATCTCTATCAGGCAGTTGGTTGGACAAACTATACCAAACAGCCAAAGATGTTGGAGCAGGCCTTGTCTCATTCGCTAGCGACTTATCTTACCCATGATGATGAGGAAATCATTGGTTTAGTGCGTCTGGTTGGAGACGGTTTTTCATCCGTTTTTGTCCAGGATTTGATTGTTTTGCCTAGCTATCAGCGCCAAGGAATTGGTAGTAACTTGATGAAAGAAGCCTTGGCTGACTATAAGGATGCCTATCAAATACAACTAGCGACTGAACAGACAGAAAAAACCTTGGGTTTTTACCGTTCTCTGGGGTTTGAAACCTTATCTACTTATGATTGTACAGGAATGATTTGGGTGGATCGAAAAAAATTTAAATAATTCTTTTATCTTAAGTTAACTTTAAGTTTACTCATGTATCATATAATTATTAAGTAAAGGCCTCCTAACTTTATTTAATAGAAATTCTAAACTTTTCTTTTTCATAATAATCTCCCTAAAGAAGCCACCAAATCAGGTGGCTTTTTTTATGTTCAAATGCAGAAGTTTTAAGGTAGAATTGACCACATAATCATCCATTTCGACCACATAGCACCAAACTATATTTTTTCTTTTTCCTTTTTGTTAAACTGAAGGTGTAAAAAGGAGGAAGGAAATATGATTTTACGAGCAAAAGGCCTCACTAAGAACTATGGAGACCATACAGCAGTAAAAGATATAAATTTAGAGTTTAAAAAAGGAAGTTTTAACGCAATCTTAGGACCTAATGGGGCTGGCAAATCGACCACGATTTCAATGTTAATCGGACTTAAACGAGCAACTAATGGTCAAATCATCTATGCGACCAATACTAGGATTGGAGTTGTTTTTCAAGCAAGTGTATTGGATGAAAAGTTGACGGTCAAAGAAAACCTAGCCATTCGAGCCCAGCAGTATAAGGGGATTAAAGGTGGTCGGGTGGAAGATTTAATCAATCAACTAGGGTTAACTGCTTTTCAGAAACAACTTTATGGAACTTTATCAGGAGGACAGAAACGTCGAGTTGACATTGCTCGGGCTCTCCTATCCAATCCTGATATTTTATTTCTAGATGAGCCTACGACTGGACTAGATATTCAGACTCGCAAATCCATTTGGGATTTATTGTATCGTCTACAAAGAGATGAAGGGATGACTATTATCTTAACGACTCATTATCTGGATGAAGCAGATGAGGCAGATCAACTTTATATTATAGATCATGGAAAGGTTATTGCCCAAGGTTCTGTCGCTGAAATTAAAAAGTGAGTACGCTTCCAATCTTTTAAAAATTTGTTTTAAAGACAAGCAGGTGGAGAAATTCTTACCTAAAAATATGCCTGTGGAAAAGGAAAATGAGTTTGAGTATAGTCTTTATCCTAAGAGCCAATTGGAAGCTATTGATTATTTGACCCAAGTTCGTGAGAAGATTGCTAGCTTTGAATTTCGTCCAGGAACTATGGATGATGCCTTCATAGCCCTTACAGGAAGAGAGGTGCGCTAATGTTAGCCTTATTAAAACGTGATTTTTTTGTTGTATTTTTCGTAATCGTTCAGGAGTCTTTTTTTCTCATTACTGGGAGCTTTGATTTCCTTTCTACTCTATATCATTTTTGCAGAAAAAAATTTGATGGATGCCTGGTCCCAACTTCCTGATAATAAGAGCCTTTTTAAATAACTGGCTGATGGGTGGAACCTTGGCTGTGACTGGGATTACAACCAGTTTTACAGCTTTTGACCCAGATGGTACAAGACCGTGAAAAATCAAGTGGATCAGGATCTCTTTTTGACAGATTTAGGGAGCTGGGGCTTGCAACTGTCTTATCTTATTAGTAGCCTTATCATTTCCTTTTGTTATGCAAGCCTTTATGCTTATTGTTATGAGCCTTTATTTTTCAAGAAATTCCAGCTATGAGTAAGCTATTTGAAATAAGTTTAATCATGTCGCTAAGTAGTCTCCTTTCAACATTGGTAAATGCACTCTTGATTTACCATTTCCAGTCAGTAGATAGTCTGGGTAAATTGGCTACCATTGTAGGTACAGCTTCAGGATTTTTAGTAGGAACTTATGTACCAATGGGAATTCTTCCTAACTTCGCTCAAGTTCTCATGAAGTGCACACCGGCTACCTATCTTGCTTCTCTCTATAGACAGGCCTTAATGAAGGAGCAATTAGAAACTACATTTATGGGGAATAGTAGCTTATTAGAAGAGTTTCAAGAAAAATTAGGAGTCCGGCTTAATTGGCAGAACCTTTTAACAAAGGAAGAAACATACTTAATAGTGGTGAGTATCTGCCTCCTAACTTTTCTGCTTTGGCTGGTAGTAGTTAAAATCTCTAGCAAAAAAATAAAAATTATAGGTTAAGTTAACTTTAAGTTTACTCATGTATTATGTAATCGTTAAGTAAAGACCTCCTAACTTTATTTAATAGAAATCCTAACTTTTCTTTTTCATAATAATCTCCCTAAAGAAGCCACCAAATCAGGTGGCTTTTTTGTTTGTAGGCTGGATTTTTGCTATAATAGGAGTATGAGTAGAATTTTAGATAATGAAATCATGGGTGATGAGGAGTTGGTAGAACGTACCCTCCGTCCCCAATATTTACGTGAATATATCGGGCAGGACAAGGTCAAGGATCAGCTTCAAATCTTTATCGAGGCAGCAAAAATGCGTGATGAGGCGCTGGATCATGTTCTTTTGTTTGGTCCTCCAGGTCTCGGGAAAACGACTATGGCCTTTGTCATTGCCAATGAATTGGGAGTTAATCTCAAGCAAACTTCAGGTCCTGTTATCGAAAAAGCGGGTGATCTGGTAGCGATTTTGAATGACTTGGAGCCAGGAGATGTTCTTTTTATTGATGAGATTCATCGCTTACCCATGTCGGTAGAAGAGGTACTTTACAGTGCCATGGAAGACTTCTACATCGACATCATGATTGGTGCAGGAGAAGCTAGCCGTAGTGTCCATCTAGATTTGCCACCTTTTACCTTGATTGGGGCAACGACACGAGCTGGGATGCTTTCAAATCCTCTTCGTGCCCGTTTTGGGATTACAGGCCACATGGAATATTACGAACATGCTGACTTGACAGAGATTGTCGAGCGGACGGCAGATATCTTTGAGATGGAAATCACCCATGAAGCTGCTTCCGAGTTAGCTTTACGCAGTCGTGGAACTCCTCGTATCGCCAATCGTCTCCTCAAGCGCGTGCGTGATTTTGCGCAGATTATGGGCGATGGCTTGATTGATGATGTGATTACGGATAAGGCCTTGACTATGCTGGATGTAGACCATGAAGGTTTGGACTATGTAGACCAGAAAATCCTTCGCACCATGATTGAGATGTATGGCGATGGTCCTGTCGGTCTAGGAACTCTTTCGGTTAATATCGCTGAAGAGCGTGAGACGGTTGAGGATATGTACGAACCTTACCTGATCCAGAAAGGATTTATCATGCGAACTCGTTCAGGACGGGTCGCGACAGCCAAGGCCTATAAGCATTTGGGGTATGAATACATTGAAAAATAAGGCTGATATTTTAGACTCTTTCAGAGAAAATCCTGACATGATGGCTATTCTGACTATCATTCGTGACTTGGAGTTGAAAGATTCCTGGTTAGCAGCTGGTTCGGTTCGAAATTTTATCTGGAATCTTTTGTCAGAGAAACCAGCTTTTGACCGTGAAACGGATGTGGATGTCATTTTCTTTGACCCAGAGGTGAGTTATGAAGAAACGCTGGCAATAGAAAACAAGTTGAGAGAGGACTTCCCCCAGTATCAGTGGGAGTTGAAAAATCAAGTCTATATGCATCAGCATAGTCCCCATACGAAACCGTATGTGAATTCCTGTGACGCTATGAGTAAATATCCCGAACGTTGTACGGCGATAGGACTTCGCTTGCATGCTGACGCAACTTTAGAGCTCTTTTGCTCCTTATGGTTTAGAGGATATTTTTGAACTTTCAGGTTTCTCCAACTCCCCATTTTTTAGAAAATCAAGACCGGATGAAGCTTTATCAACAGCGTTTATCTAAGATAAACTGGCAAGTAAAATGGAAAAATCTCACATTTAAAAATACTTAAGGAAACTTTAAGATAGGAGCTGTATATTTATCTTATAAGTTAAGAAGAACTTAACTTATACTCCTAAAAACTTTTTCATAATAATCTCCTATAAAAATTAAGTCGCCCAATCAGGCGGCTTTTTTTGTTGCAAACTCGAAGTGAGAATGGTTTCTAATAAAGGGCAAACACCGGCGAAATGTTGACAAAGGTCAAAGATTTCTCTAGTATAAGAAGTGAGCTAGAGATTTTCTGAGATTAGAGTAAATTGAAGTCCAGTGGTTTGAGAAAGAGATGTTGAACAATGACTAAAAAGAATGAAAAAAACAATAGGAAACTAGTTAATCTAGGATTGTATCAAAAACAAAATAGTCTATTATGACTTAAAAGAAAAGAGACTTTACTTTTCCATTCTCGAAAGAACCTCTAAAAATCAACACTATTACACTCTTGGACTCACTTTGCTATCTCTCCCCATTATTAGATTGCTGAATGGTTTAACCATTTTTGATATCCCTACTATCAAATATTCTAGTTTCATTCTATGTTCCTGTCTTTCCTTGCTCATAGGGAAATTTGTAGTTGACCATTATAACAAAGACTTGGACTTATATCCTGCATTGTTTACAGGTATTGAGTACTCAGAGTTCTTAGAAATAGCAAAGAAAAATGGAAATCTTGCTTTCGTATTTAATATTATTAGTAGTGTCAGTTTGATAGGCTCCTTGATAGTTTACCTGGTCTATGCAAAGTTTTTAGGATTGCTGATTTATTCTATTCTCTTGTTCATTCTCTACATTTGTGTGGTCAATAATGTACATAGACGGAATAAAGTGATTAAAAAACTTAACTAGTGAAAATCTTTCATATGATTGGTTGCGGAAGGTGCGACGAAATAATAAGTTTCATGGATTGCTAGAAATAAATTTAAAAAAGATTGGAGTAAATATGAGTAACAAAGTATCAATTATGCAAGAAATGTTCAAAAAAGAAGGTTCAGATGAACTCGTTCCTGCAGTAACCATTATCTTGGATGGGCAAATTAGAAATATCATTGATGCCCTAACAGAACAGAATGGCTATGAAGGCTATCCAGAAGCTATTTCAGATATTCTTTTCAAAGGAATAGAAAGTATGATAAAAAAATAAATCCGGGAAAGCAAATACAGAGAAAAGAGAGCGAAAACCGCTCTCTTTTTATGATATAATAGCCCTATGAGATTAGATAAATTTTTAGTTGCCTGTGCTGTTGGTAGTAGGACCGAAGTCAAAAACTTTCTAAAGGCTGGGCGCGTGACGGTCAATGGGAAAAAGGAAAAATCTGCCAAACTGCAAATCAATGAAGAGTCAGATGAGATTTGCTTTGACGGACAAAAATTAGACTACGAGGAGTTTGTTTACTATATGATGAACAAGCCCCAGAGGGTTATCTCAGCGACTGAAGATTCTAAACACAAGACTGTTTTGGATTTGTTGGATGACTATGCACGTGCCAAGGAAGTTTTCCCAGTCGGTCGTTTGGATATTGATACGCATGGACTCTTGCTCTTGACCAATGATGGCAAGCTGGCTCATGCTCTTCTTTCACCTAAACGCCATGTGGATAAGACTTATCTTGCACAGGTCAAGGGGATTATGACGGATGAAGACATTGAGACATTTACCAAGGGAATTCCGCTCAAGGACTTTACCTGTCAACCTGCCAAGCTGGAGCTTGTGTCTGTGGATGCAGAAAAGAATCAAAGTCTGGTCCGAGTGACCATCGCAGAAGGAAAATTTCACCAAGTGAAACGGATGGTAGCCTACTGTGGCAAGGAAGTGGTAGACTTGCAACGTCTGACTATGGGAACTTTAACCTTGGATGAGGATTTGAAACGTGGAGAATGGCGTCGTTTAAGCAAGGAAGAGCTAGAAGGCTTGCTTGAAAGTGTTCAATAAACTGGATAATCGGAAAAGGTAGGGGAAATATCCCTACCTTTTTCAGTTTTTGGTTGCTTCCTTTGTGAAAAGCGTTATAATAGACAGTAAGAAAAAAGGAGGATTTTATGAACGCGATTCAAGAATCATTTACAGATAAATTATTTGCCAACTATGAAGCAAATGTAAAATACCAAGCTATCGAAAATGCTGCCAGTCACAATGGAATTTTTGCAGCCCTTGAGCGTCGTCAAAGCCATGTAGACAACACACCTGTTTTCTCACTTGACTTGACTAAGGACAAGGTCACTAACCAAAAGGCTTCTGGTCGTTGCTGGATGTTTGCGGCCCTTAATACTTTCCGTCACAAACTCATCTCTCAATACAAACTTGAAAACTTTGAATTGTCACAAGCTCACACCTTCTTCTGGGACAAGTATGAAAAATCTAACTGGTTCTTGGAGCAAGTGATTGCGACAGCTGACCAAGAATTGACAAGCCGCAAGGTTAGTTTCCTACTCCAAACTCCACAACAAGATGGCGGTCAGTGGGATATGGTAGTTTCACTCTTTGAGAAATACGGTGTCGTTCCTAAGTCTGTTTATCCAGAGTCTGTTTCATCTAGCAGTAGCCGTGAGCTCAATGCAATTCTTAACAAATTGCTTCGTCAAGATGCTCAAATCTTGCGTGACCTCTTGGCTTCTGGCGCAGACCAAGCGACTGTTCAAGCTAAGAAAGAAGACCTCTTGCAAGAAATCTTTAACTTCCTTGCCATGTCACTAGGACTCCCACCACGTCAATTTAACTTTGCTTATCGCGATAAGGATAACAACTACCAAAGCGAAAAAGGCATCACGCCACAAGAATTTACAAGAAATACGTTGACCTTCCACTAGAAGACTATGTTTCTGTGATCAATGCTCCAACTGCTGATAAACCTTACGGTAAATCTTACACAGTTGAGATGTTGGGAAATGTCGTTGGAAGCCGTGCAGTTCGCTACATCAACGTACCGATGGAACGCTTGAAAGAATTGGCCATTTCCCAAATGCAAACAGGAGAAACTGTCTGGTTTGGTTCAGATGTCGGCCAACTCAGCAACCGTAAAGCAGGAATCCTTGCGACAGATGTTTATGACTTTGAATCAAGTATGGACATTCAACTCACTCAAGACAAGGCAGGACGTTTGGACTATAGCGAAAGCTTGATGACTCATGCTATGGTCTTGACAGGTGTTGATTTGGATGAAAATGGTAAATCAACTAAGTGGAAAGTTGAAAACTCATGGGGAGACAAGGTCGGTACAGATGGTTACTTTGTTGCCTCAGATGCTTGGATGGACGAATACACTTACCAAATCGTTGTTCGTAAGGAATTGCTAACAGAAGAAGAACGAGCTGCTTACGAAGCAGAACCAATCGTGTTAGCACCTTGGGATCCAATGGGTGCCTTGGCAGAATAATTAAAGATAAAAAGAATCAGGTAATAAACCTGATTCTTTTTTTTTGTTTGTACATTCTCACCGAGATTACATGATACCGAAGAAACGAGCTGCGATACCAACTGCAAAGAGGGCAAGGATGATTGTGATTGGAGATACTTTTTTCTTAAGCAACCACATGCAGAGGAAAGTAAGGAGAAGTCCCATCAATCCTGGAATCAATGAGTTCAACTGACCTTGAAGCGTTTGTGGTTGAACGCTATCCAAGCTCATACCACTAAGTGCTTGGCCGAGGATTCCCTTCAATTCTCCACCTGTAACAGCACCTTCTGGGAAATTGATGTAGGCACCTTCTGATAATTGTTTACCTGGAAGGTTGATAGTGAAGTTGATGGATACCCAACGTTGTACAAGAACGGCAAGGATGAACATACCAAGGATAGAAGCTCCTTTAGTGATGTCTTTCAAGATACCACCTGACATGTCTTTAGTGATTTCAGATCCAGCCTTGTAACCAAACTCTTGTGTATACCAAAGGAAAGACATACGGATTGCATTCCATCCAAAGAAGAAGAGAAGTGGTCCAACGATGTTACCAGTTGCAGCAAGTGAAGCACCAAGGGCACCAAGGATCGGACGAACTGTAAACCAGAAGACTGGGTCACCGATACCAGCAAGAGGTCCCATCATACCAATCTTAACACCTTGGATAGCAGCGTCATCGATTTCAGTACCGTTAGCGCGTTCTTCTTCAAGTGCAAGAGTAACCCCCATGATTGGAGCAGCTACGTATGGGTGAGTGTTGAAGAATTCAAGGTGACGCTCAAGAGCAGCTGCTTGGTCTTCTTTTTTAGTGTAAAGTTTCTTGATAGCTGGGATCAAAGAGTAAGCCCAACCCAAGTTTTGCATACGTTCGTAGTTCCAAGAACCTTGAAGGAATTGTGAACGCCACCAAACTTTTTGGCGATCTGATTTTGATAATTGAATTTTTTCAGCCATGATTGTTCCCCTTTCTAGTAGTCTTCTAGGATATCACCGATTGGATCGTTAGAAGTTGCGCTCCTCCGCCACCGTTTCCACCTTGTTTTGAAAGGTTGAGGTAGATGAAGGCAAGGGCAACACCGATGACACCAAGGGCAATCAAAGTCAATTGAGAGATTGCTGCAAGAGCAAAACCGATAGCGAAGAATGGCCATACTTCACGAGTAGCCATCATGTTGATAACCAAAGCGTAACCAACGGCAACGACCATGGCACCACCGACAGCCATACCACCGTTCAACCAGTCTGGCATCAATTTAAGAGCATCTTGAACAGCAGAAGCAGGGATAGCAATAAGGAAGGCTGCAGGAATCGCGATACGAAGACCTTGAAGAACAAGGGCAAAGTAGTGAGCGCGTTCAACAGCTGCAATGTTTCCTTCTTTAGCAGCAGCGTCAGCAGTGTGAACCAAACCAACTGAGATTGTACGAACAATCATAGTCAAGAAAAGTCCAGCTACGGCAAGAGGGATTGCAGTTGCAGTTGCGACTGCAATCCCTTCAGTAGTAAAGTTACCACCTTTAATCATGATGATTGCAGCAGCAACAGAAGCAAGAGCAGCGTCAGGAGCTACGGCAGCTCCGATGTTAGCCCAACCAAGGGCAATCATTTGAAGTGATCCACCAAGCATAACCCCAGCTTCGAGGTTACCAGTTACAAGCCCGATAAGGGTACATGCTACGATTGGTTGATGGAATTGGAATTGGTCGAGGATACCTTCAAGACCTGCGAAGAAGGCAACAACTACAACCAAGATAGCAGAAATGATTGAAATATCTGACATGGTTTTATTCCTTTTCTATTTAATATAAATTATTGAACGTTAGCTTTGCTAATCAAGTCAAACAAATCTTTTTTCGTGTCGTTTGGTACTTTACGTACGTCAAATTCAACACCAAGGTCACGCATTTTTTCAAATGTAGCAACGTCTTCTTTGTCCATTGACAATACGTTGTTGACCATTGTTTTACCAGTTGAGTGAGCCATAGATCCTACGTTAAGAGTTTTGATTGGTACACCGCCTTCGATAGCACGGAGGGCATCTTGAGGTGTTTCAAACAAGATAAGGGCGTGTGTGTTACCAAAACGAGGGTCTTTTGCAACCTCAATCAATTTTTGGATTGGAACAACGTTAGCCTTCACTCCGTTTGGAGCTGCTTGTTTGATCAATTCTTTACGAAGGTCATCTTTAGCAACATTATCTGAAGCAACGATGATACGATCTGCTTTTGAATCTGGAGTCCAAGCAGTGGCAACCTGACCGTGAAGGAGACGTGTGTCAAGACGTGCAAGGTTGATTTTCAATTTACCGTCTCCGATAACAGTTCCTTCTGGAATAGCAGCTTGGGCAACTGGAGCAGCTGCAGCACTTGCAACTTCCTCAGCTGGATTGAGCTCTTCTGGAAGAGCCTTGATGCCATCCTTGGATTCTTTAATGATGTTGCAGCAACTTTAGCCACTCCGGCATTAGCGTCCATCAGGCGTTCAGTATAGGCTTGGATTAACATCGGCAAGTTAAGTCCTGTGATGATGGCAAATTTACGCTCAGGATTTTCTCCCATTACGCGGCTAGCTTGGTTAAATGGAGAACCACTCCAAAGGTCAGCCAAGACTAGAACCTCATCTTCTGCGTCAAATGCGACCACAGCATTGTTGAATTTTGCGTATAAATCATCTGGACCTTCTGTTTGGCATAAAGGTTACAACTTGAATCTTTTCTTGTTCACCAAAGATCATAGATCCTGACTGATGAATACCCAGCAAATTCACCGTGACTCGCAATAATGATTCCGATACTCATTATTGTCATTCCTCCTTATAAAAATGTTTGGCTTGTAGTTTAAGAAAAACTTTAAGACTAACTAAGTATAAACCGTTTTCATAAAAAAATCAACAAATTAAATTAAATTATACAAAAAAATTATAGGAGTAATGATTTTTTTAAAAGATATTGATATATCAACATTTTTTTAGAAGAGGTTTTAAAAAGCAAACATGTAAAATTTAATATAAATTCCAAATCTGCCCTTTATTTTTGTAAAAAAAGTTTGTTTTCGACAAGATTATCTCTGATTTTTTTTGGTATAATAGAGAGTAATTTATTTTCTAGTATGAGAAGTTAGAGTGAGAGGTATGTATGTCCCCTTCAATTCAGTTATTAAAAGACCGCTATTTAAAAAATATCAAAGAAAATCCAGATCTCTACATCGGTATTGAGTTGGAGTTTCCTATCGTTCATACGAAAGGCCAACCTACAGATATTGAAGTCAGCAAGGATTTGTTGCGCTTTTTGGTGGATGCTCTCAGTCTGGAAGTTGAAAAGGTAGACCAGGAGGGCAATCCGATTCAACTTGTAGAACCGTTGAGTCAAGATCGAATTCTGTTTGAAGTTTCTTATACAACCTTGGAGTTTGCCTTTGGTAGGGCTCAGAATATCCAAGAGGTTGAAGGACGTTTTCAGGCCTATATGAAGGTAATCCAAGAAAAGCTAGGCGAAAAGAATCATGCTATCCAGGGTTGGGGGATTCACCCAAATTGGAATCAAAATGACAACCGACCTGTGGCTTATCCACGCTATCAGATGCTGATGGATTATCTGAGTATGGGGAGTTACCAAGAAAGTGCGCATTTACATGACTTTCCACAATACGGAGCCTTCATCTGCGGGAGTCAAGTCCAGTTGGATGTTTCGACCGATAACTACCTACGTGTCATCAATGCTTTCACACAGCTTGAGGTAGCCAAAGCTTACTTATTTGCCAATTCTGAGTTTTCTGGAGCGGACTGGGATACTAAGATTTCACGGGATATTTTTTGGGAAGCTTCCATGCATGGGATTTATCCAGAGAATGTCGGTGTCAATGCAAAACTCTTCAAAGATGAGGATGATTTCTTTGATTATCTAGACCGCTCTGCAATTTTCACAGCAGAACGAGATGGAGAAACCTACTATTTTTCTCCGATTCGTGCTAGAGATTACCTAGCTACTGATGAGATTTATGCTTATACTTTAAATGGGAAAGAGACTCTGCTTGTCCCTCAAGAGAAGGATTTTCAAACGCACCGTAGCTACCAATATCAAGACTTAACAACTCGAGGGACGATTGAATTCCGTAGTGTTTGTACGCAACCGCTAGACCGTACCTTTGCTTCAGCAGCCTTTCATCTAGGTTTGTTGGTAAATCTAGACAAGCTTGAAGCTTATCTAGAAACTGCTCCTTTCTTTGAGAACTTTGGCCGTGACTACAAGTCTTTGAGACGACAGTTTTCTAAGAAACAACTCACAAATGAGGAAAAAGCTGGTGTTGTCCAGTTCTCCAAAGACTTGCTGGCTATAGCAGAGCAAGGACTTGAGATGAGAGGTCAGAGTGAAACGACTTATTTAGAACCTTTGAAAGAAGAATTGGACGTATAATTTTCTTATAACGGAAGAATTTTCTGAAAAATCATGTTATAATGAATGAGACTATAGATAAAGGATAGAGATTTATGACATTAGTTTATCAATCAACGCGTGATGCGAACAATACAGTAACAGCCAGCCAAGCGATTTTGCAAGGCTTGGCAACAGATGGAGGCTTATTTACTCCAGTTAGCTATCCAAAGGTTGATTTGGATTTTGAAACATTGAAAGACGCTTCTTATCAAGAAGTGGCCAAGCTTGTCTTGTCAGCTTTCTTGGATGACTTTACAGCAGAAGAGTTGGACTACTGTATCACCAACGCCTATGACAGCAAGTTTGATACACTAGCAATTGCCCCTCTTGTCAAACTCAATGGCCAATACAACTTGGAACTTTTCCACGGTTCAACCATTGCCTTTAAAGATATGGCCTTGTCCATCTTGCCATACTTTATGACAACAGCTGCTAAGAAACATGGTTTGGAAAACAAGATTGTCATCTTGACAGCAACATCTGGAGATACTGGGAAAGCTGCTATGGCAGGATTCGCGGATGTCCCAGGAACTGAAATTATCGTCTTTTATCCAAAAGATGGTGTCAGCAAGGTACAAGAGTTGCAAATGACCACTCAAACGGGCGAAAATACCCATGTTATCGCTATTGATGGAAACTTTGACGATGCTCAAACAAACGTAAAACATATGTTCAATGATGTGGCTCTTCGTGAGAAATTGGCAGCCAACAAGCTCCAGTTTTCATCAGCTAACTCTATGAATATCGGTCGTTTGGTACCACAGATTGTCTACTATGTTTATGCCTACGCTCAGCTTGTTAAAACTGGTGAGATTAAGGATGGTGATAAGGTTAACTTCACCGTACCGACAGGGAACTTTGGAAATATCTTGGCTGCCTTTTACGCAAAACAAATCGGCCTACCAGTCGGCAAGCTAATCTGTGCTTCAAATGACAACAATGTCTTGACAGATTTCTTTAAAACTCGTGTCTATGACAAGAAGCGTGAGTTCAAGGTAACCACTAGCCCATCTATGGATATCTTGGTCTCTTCAAACTTGGAGCGCTTGATTTTCCACCTTTTGGGTAATGATGCGGTTAAGACAGCTGAACTCATGAATGCTTTGAATAACCAAGGTCAGTATGAGTTGACTGATTTTGATGCAGAGATTCTGGATCTCTTTGCAGCAGAGTATGCGACTGAAGCGGAAACAGCAGCAGAAATCAAGCGTGTTTATGAGGCAGATGCTTATATTGAGGACCCTCATACAGCAGTTGCTTCAGCCGTATATAAAAAATACCAAGCGGCGACAGACGATGCGACTAAGACCGTGATTGCATCAACAGCTAGTCCATATAAGTTCCCAGTAGTTGCAGTAGAAGCTGTAACAGGGAAATCAGGTTTGAGCGACTTTGAGGCCTTGGCTCAGTTGCACGAAATTTCAGGAGTGGCAGTGCCACCAGCAGTTGATGGCCTTGAAACAGCTCCAGTTCGTCACAAGACAACTGTTGCGCTAAGCAGATATGCAGGCGGCAGTAGAATCTTATTTAGGACTTTAAAACAGAGGAAGTAAACTCGGTTGGGAAACTAACTGAGTTTCTTTTCATCAGGAGGAAGAATTGTTTAAGAAAAATAAGGATATTCTCAACATAGCTTTACCTGCCATGGGTGAAAATTTCTTGCAGATGCTCATGGGGATGGTAGATAGCTACTTGGTAGCTAATCTGGGGTTGATCGCCATTTCGGGTGTGTCTGTAGCTGGAAATATTATCACCATTTATCAGGCTATTTTTATTGCCTTGGGAGCAGCAATTTCTAGTGTGATATCAAAAAGTGTGGGACAGAAAGATCAGTCTAGACTAGCCTACCATGTGACAGAAGCTCTCAAGATAACCTTGCTATTGAGTTTAATTTTAGGTGGCTTGTCCATCTTTGCAGGTCAAGAGATGATTGGTCTTTTGGGTACTGAACAGGCTGTGGCTGAAAGTGGTGGCTTATACCTATCATTGGTGGGTGGATCAATCGTTCTCCTGGGCTTAATGACTAGTTTAGGGGCCTTGATTCGTGCTACCCACAATCCTCGACTGCCGCTTTATGTTAGTTTTTTATCCAATGCTTTAAATATTGTTTTTTCAAGTGTCGCCATTTTTATCCTTGATATGGGGATAGCTGGTGTAGCTTGGGGGACTATTTTGTCTCGTTTGGTCGGGGTTGTAATTTTGTGGTCACAATTAAAACTTCCATATACGAGACCGACGTTTGGACTGGATAAAGACCTGCTGACCTTGGCGTTACCTGCAGCTGGAGAACGTCTCATGATGAGGGCTGGTGATGTAGTCATAATTGCCTTGGTTGTTTCCTTTGGGACGGAGGCAGTCGCGGGAAATGCTATCGGTGAAGTCTTGACTCAGTTCAACTACATGCCTGCTTTTGGTGTTGCAACAGCAACAGTCATGCAGATAGCTCGAGCAGTAGGGGAGAATGATTGGGCAAGGGTGGACAGACTAAGTAAGCAAACTTTTTGCTTGTCTTTCTTTCTTATGTTGCCCTTAACGCTTAGTATCTATGCTCTCGGGACACCGCTAAGCTATCTCTACACCAGCAATCCTGCGGCTATTGAGACCAGTGTTTTAGTGACTCTTTTTTCACTTTTAGGGACTCCTATGACAACGGGGACGGTCATTTATACAGCTGTCTGGCAAGGTTTGGGAAATGCCCGACTTCCCTTTTATGCGACAAGTATTGGAATGTGGTGCATCCGTATTGGGACTGGTTACCTGATGGGAATTGTTCTTGGATGGGGTTTGCCTGGTATTTGGGCTGGAACGCTTTTGGATAATGGTTTCCGTTGGATTTTCCTACGCTATCGTTACAAATCTTATATGACATTGAAAGGATGAAAAATGCAAGAAACGGCTTTTATTTGGGATTTGGACGGGACCTTATTGGACTCCTATGAAGCTATTTTGTCAGGAATTGAGGAGACCTATGCACAGTTTTCCATTCCTTTTGACAAGGAAAAAGTTCGAGCTTTTATCTTGAAATACTCTGTCCAGAATTTACTAGTGCAAGTGGCAGAAGAAAGAGGCTTGGATGTTGATAAGCTCAATCAAGTTCGTGCTCAGAGCTTGGCTGAAAAGAATGCCCAGGTCATCTTGATGCCGGGGGCGCGCGAGATTTTAGCCTGGGCAAATCAACAAGGAATTCAGCAATTTGTCTACACCCACAAAGGCGATAATGCCTTGACTATTTTACGAGATTTGGGATTGGATGTTTATTTCACAGAAATTTTGACAAGCCAGAGCGGTTTTGCTCGTAAACCAAGTCCAGAAGCAGCGACCTACCTTATCAGCAAATACCATTTAAAACCAGAGCGCACCTTTTATATAGGGGACCGTACTTTGGATATCGAATTTGCTCAGAATAGTAGCATTCAGAGTATCAATTTCCTTGGAACTCCGGTGGATTGCAATCATCAGATTTCTTGTTTAGCGGATATTCCTTCGCTCTTTTTTTGAAAATTTTATGAAAGAGAATATGTCAGCTTTGTGACAAAAATCATACAAACTATTTCAATTAATGTGGTTTGTTACAGAGCTTAGACAGTTTTATTAAATAGCCCCTAAAGGGCTTTTTTTCTTTTTTCTTTATGTTATGATAGAAAGGTACTACATTTGAAAAGGAGTTTGAATAGTATGAAGAAACGAATTATTTTAGCATCAACAGTAGCTCTATCACTTGCCCCTACCTTGGCGACTCAAGCAGAAGAAATTGTATGGTCACCACGTTCAGTTGAGCAAATTCAAAACGATGTTGCTAAAAGCGAAAATAAAACAAGTTACACAATTAAGTACGGAGATACCCTAAGCACGATTGCAGAGGCTTTGGGAGTAGACTTAAATGTCCTTGCAAACTTGAACAAAATCACTAATATTGATTTGATTTTCCCAGAAACTGTACTGACTACAACTGTGAACGACAATGAGGAAGTAACAGAGGTTGAGGTTTATACACCTCAAGAAGTTGGTTCTGATGTAGCAAGTGCAACAGCAGATTTAACAACGAATCAAGTAACAGTAGATGAACAAACTGTTCAAGTCGAAGATTTGACACAACCAGTTGAAGAAACTGAAGCTGTAGCAGAAACTACAGTATCGTCAGAAGCAACTACTGAAGCTGCGGCACCTGTCGTTGAAGAAACAACTACGGTCGCTGAACCAACAACTACAGTTGAGGAAACAACTACGGTCGCTGAACCAACAACTACAGTTGAGGAACCAACTACGGCTGCTGAACCAACTACAACAGTTGAAGAAACAACGACTACTGTTGAGGAGACAACTACAACAGAAGCAACAACTGAGGCTGTAACAGAAGCTCAATCATCTCCAGCAACTTACCAAGCCGAACCAAGCCAAGGTGCATCGGCAACTTATACAGCGCCAGCGCTCCTGATTATGCAACTATTGCAGCGAACAAAAATCTGAAAATGCAGGTCTCCAACCACAAACAGCTGCATTTAAAGAAGAAGTAGCTAACTTGTTTGGTATCACATCATTTAGTGGTTATCGTCCAGGAGATCCAGGTGACCACGGAAAAGGTCTTGCTATTGACTTCATGGTTCCAGTAAGTTCAGCTCTCGGTGATCAAATTGCAGATTATGCTATCCAAAAATATGGCTAGCCGTGGTATCAACTACATCATCTGGAAACAGCGTTTCTACGCACCATACGATAGCAAATACGGACCAGCCTACACTTGGAATCCAATGCCAGATCGTGGTAGCGTAACAGAAAACCACTATGACCACGTTCACGTATCAATGAACTAATAATGAATGAGAAGTTGGGAACTGATTCAGTTTCCACTTCTTTTTATTTTCAAATTCTTAGATAGCGTAAATAAAAATCCAGACATAAATATAGATAAAAAGCCTTATAGAAACATGACGAGGAGACTGTTTTATATTTTTTTGGAGAGTAGTTCTGGTTAAAATAAAAAAAGCAGCACTTTCTATGAAGGTGCTGGTTTTTAATAACTGATTTTAAACTTTTCTCCGCTTAATTTCAAGTAGTCTTTGATAGAAGAAGATTTGGCTACTATAGATATAAGGGAAGATAGAGATACTTGCGATTCCAAAGCTAATCCAGATGAGGATATACCAAGGAAGTAGCTGCAAATCAAGGACAAAGCGTTGGAACTTATAGCCTTTCATGAGAAAGCGGCTGGTATGCAGCACACGGCTCGGTTTGGCAATTCCGATTGCAAGGGTGTCACATAAAAGTAGTTCAACTTGGGAATAGGCATAATATTGTGGCAGATAGATAATGGTTCCCAAAATCATTACTAGGACGCTACCAAAGAAATAGAGAGCAAAAGTCAGTAGGAAGTGTTCGATATCTGGATTGGTGACGTCGACAGATGGAAATTCGGGATGAAGTTCCACAAATTTACGAGCCATGGCACTGCTATAAAAGAGCAAGTAGACTCCAAAAAGATTAGGGATGCTCCATAAAAAGAGATAGAAACGCTTGAGTAAGAGCGTTAGAAAAGTTTGGGTAAAGAAGCGGTTGTCAAGCAAGGACAGACTATCTTTAAAGGAAAGCTCTATCTCAGAAATTCTGTAAAGATTAATCGTGGTAAAGAGAGCACCAGCTAGGATGATGGAACTTGTAAATCCAACGGCTATCGGAAAGAGAGCAGACTGGATTGTAATCCCTAGAAAACTCAAGAAGGACTGTTCAAGAATGCCTTCATCAAGTAGGGATAAAGGTCTGATAAAGCTCGATAGAATCAAAAGAATACTTGGTAATAAAAAGACAAGCAGCAAGCGAGGGTGCTCGGCTTGAAATTGTCTAGCCTGCTGGCGAACTTCTTTAAATTAATTTTTGGGTACTTCATTCTTTCATTATACCATAGTTCGTGACAGTTCCTGTTTTTTTTGATAGAATCATACAGTATGCCCTTGGGCGCAAAGTAAGAACTGGGACTGTCTTTCCCAGCTTCGGAGGTAAAAAATGTCAGATTCGCCAATCAAATATCGATTGATTAAAAAAGAAAAACACACAGGAGCTCGTTTGGGTGAGATTATCACACCCCATGGAACCTTCCCGACGCCTATGTTTATGCCAGTAGGGACTCAGGCAACGGTCAAGACTCAGTCGCCAGAAGAATTGAAAGAGATGGGTTCAGGGATTATCCTATCTAACACTTATCACTTGTGGCTTCGCCCTGGGGACGAACTCATTGCCCGTGCTGGAGGTCTTCACAAGTTCATGAATTGGGATCAACCAATCTTGACAGATAGCGGTGGTTTTCAAGTGTATTCCCTAGCGGATAGCCGTAATATTACAGAAGAAGGGGTAACCTTCAAGAACCACCTCAACGGTTCTAAGATGTTCCTTTCACCTGAAAAGGCTATTTCTATCCAGAACAATCTGGGCTCAGACATCATGATGTCCTTTGACGAATGTCCCCAATTTTATCAACCTTATGATTATGTGAAAAAATCGATTGAACGTACTAGTCGTTGGGCAGAGCGTGGCTTAAAAGCTCATCGTCGTCCGCATGACCAAGGTTTATTTGGGATTGTACAGGGGGGCAGGATTTGAAGATCTTCGCCGTCAATCAGCTCATGATCTTGTAAGTATGGACTTCCCAGGCTACTCTATCGGAGGACTAGCAGTTGGAGAAACCCACGAAGAGATGAATGCAGTTTTGGACTTTACGACCCAACTGCTTCCTGAGAACAAACCTCGTTACTTGATGGGAGTAGGAGCGCCAGATAGCTTGATTGATGGTGTTATCCGTGGTGTCGATATGTTTGACTGTGTCTTGCCGACTCGTATCGCTCGTAACGGGACTTGTATGACCAGTCAAGGTCGCTTGGTAGTCAAGAATGCTCAGTTTGCGGAGGACTTTACACCACTGGATCCAGAGTGTGATTGCTACACATGTAAGAATTATACCCGTGCTTATCTACGCCATTTGCTTAAGGCAGATGAAACCTTTGGTATCCGCTTGACAAGTTACCATAATCTGTATTTCTTGCTCAATCTGATGAAGCAGGTTCGCCAAGCTATCATGGATGATAATCTCCTGGAATTTCGTGAACATTTTGTTGAAAAATATGGTTATAACAAGTCAGGGCGAAATTTCTAAATTTAGCTTGAAATCAGCTAAAAATCCTAAGTTTTATCTTAGGATTTTTCTGTTTTTTTTGATAAAATAAAGGTACTATGAATGAAAGTTAGATGGCTTTTTTGCCAATCTAACGAATGGAGAATAGACTCGTATGCGTATTAAATGGTTTTCCTTGATTAGGATTACAGGTTTGCTTTTGGTACTCTTGTATCATTTCTTTCAAACGGCTTTCCCAGGAGGTTTCTTCGGGGTTGACGTCTTCTTTACCTTCTCAGGTTTTCTGATCACATCACTTTTATTAGAAGAATTTGGACAAAAAGGGAAGATTGATATCTTAGGATTTTTTAGAAGACGTTTCTATCGAATTTTTCCACCAGTTGTTTTAATGATTCTTGTCATCATGCCATTCACCTTCTTGGTTCGCCAAGATTATGTGGCAGGAATTGGTGGTCAGATTGCTGGTGTCCTAGGATTTATGACTAACTTCTATGAAATGCTGACAGGAGGAAGTTATGAATCTCAGTTTATCCCTCACCTCTTTGTTCACAACTGGAGCTTAGCTGTTGAAGTTCATTATTATATCTTGTGGGGCTTGGCAGTCTGGTTCCTATCTAAGCGAGCGAAATCAAGCGGACAACTACGAGGAACAATCTTTCTACTTTCATCAGCTGCCTTTATCGTCAGTTTCCTTTCGATGTTTATCGGTAGTTTTATTGTAAGTTCTTACTCAACAGTATACTTTTCAAGCTTGACTCATGTGTATCCATTCTTCTTAGGTAGTGTGCTTGCTACCGTAATAGGGGTTCGTCATGCAACGCCACTTCTTAAACGTTTGAATAGAAGCTTGGATTTGAAGCAGACTTTGCTAATCTTTGGAGCTGGGCTCGGAGTCTTGCTATTACTGACCTTCTTTGTGAAATTTACATATCTCTTTGCTTATTTACTCGGCTTCTTGTTGGCAAGTTTAGCAGCGCTTCTGATGATTGTTGCGGCACGCGTCTTGCATGAGAAAACACCGACGATCAAAGAGCCAAAGGTTATCAGCTTTTTAGCGGATACCAGCTATGCTGTCTATCTTTTCCACTGGCCGTTTTATATTATTTTCTCACAGTTAATGGGAAATATTTCGGCGGTGATTTTAACCACCATCTTCTCTTATATCTTCGCAAGCCTTTCTTTCTATGTCATCGAACCTTTAGTAGCAGGAAAATCTACTGATCTCTTGCAAAAGGCAAAGAAATTCCGCACATTAAACCAATTTTTGCTGGTAGTGCTGGAGTACTTGGTCTGATTACCGTTGTCGTGATATTGATAGCTCCTCAAGTAGGCGCATTTGAAACGGATTTGATGGTTAATGGTCTCAATCAGGCGCAAACCAATATGAACCGAACAAAAACCATGGCAGATCAAGCAGAAGCCAGTCGCTATAATATAGCTGAGGGTGTATCCATTATTGGAGATTCGGTAACCTTGCGTGCTTCAGAGGGACTAAAAGAAGTCTTGCCAGATGCGCAGATTGATGGTCAGGTCAGTCGAAATACCAAACAAGCAAATGCACTGATGTTGAATTATAGTCAGAATAAAGCCTTGCCTAAAATTGTAGTTATCGCGACTGGTGTTAATAACCCTGAAAATTATAAGGAAGATCTTGATCTACTGATAACGAATCTTCCGAAGGGACATCAACTTGTTCTAGTTACTCCATACGAGGGTGATACAACACAGGAAACACAACCTTATGTTGAGCAGTATGCAAGCTATGCGCGTGAACTGGCACAAAAATATCCATATATAGCACTAGCAGATTGGAACCAAGTGGCTAAAGATCATCCAGATATTTGGAAGGGAACAGACCAGGTTCACTTCGGTAGTGATACGACCAAGCAGGATGAAGGAGCAAAACTTTACGCAGAAACCATTAATGCTGCCGTTAAAGCTCTCGCAGACAAACCTGTCAAATCAAAATAATCACTAAAAAGTAGAGATTGCATCTCTACTTTTTTTGCTTTAAACAGGATTGGGAAAAACTTGCCAAATTGTCAGAATTATGAGAAAATAGGAACAATCAAAAAATGGAGGGAATGCAATGAGAGAAGACATCAAGATTAATGACCGTGCTCTAGCATTGGAAGATCAAATCATTGAAGTACTCGAAAAAGTTTATGATACAGATGTAGAGTTAGATGTATACAATCTTGGATTGATTTATGAGATTCATTTAGATGAGGCTGGCCTTTGTACAGTTGTTATGACCTTCACTGATACTGCCTGTGACTCAGTGCAGAAAGTCTGCCAATCGAGATTGTGGCAGGTTTAAAAACAAATTGATGGGATTGAGGATGTCAAGGTTGAGGTTACCTGGTCTCCAGCATGGAAGATTACACGCATTAGTCGTTATGGGCGTATAGCACTAGGACTTCCACCACGATAAAAAAATAGAGAGATAAGATGAATTATGAATTGGGATTAAAGACCTGATTTATATTTTTTTCTTTTTTTGTTTATTTATTTCATACAATAAACAAAAAAATTTTTTGTTAAGAGTAACCACTTCACTCAAAAAAATGTTATTATAGTAGAAGTGATTATAATAAAAAAAGAATAAGGTAGGATAGATATGAAATTATCTGTAGTAATTCCGTTTTTATAACGAAGAAAAATATGATTCAGAAAATGTATGATGAATTGGTTAAAGAAATCAATCAAATTACAAAAAGCCGAATTTGAAATTATTTTTTTATTAATGACGGTAGTAAGGATCGTACTTTTGAACGTATGTTAGCCATCGCGACTGGCGATTCACGTGTTAAATACATCAGCTTCAGTCGAAATTTCGGGAAAGAAGCTGGAACTATTGCAGGACTTGAATATGCAACAGGAGAAGCAGTTATTCTAATGGATGGAGATTTGCAGCATCCACCAGCAATGCTTCCAAAAATGATTGAAGCTTATGAGCAAGGATACGATGTTGTAAGTGCTCGTCGTACACGTACAGGAGAGAAACGTCACCGTACTTTTTTAGCTAAACATTTTTATAAACTTGCCAATAAAATGATGGATATCGAGCTAATGGACGGTGTCTCTGAATTCCGATTGTTTAGCCGTAAAGTTGTAAATGCCATTATATCTATGCAAGAATACAATCGTTTTTCTAAAGGAATTTTTGCTTGGATCGGCTTTAAGGAAAAAGTTATCGAATATGAAAACCAAGTTCGTACTGTAGGTGAAACAAAATACTCGTTGAAGTTCTCATTGAACTATGCGATTCAAGGGATTTTATCATTCAACGATAAACCTCTACGTATGTGTATTAATTTTGGTTTATTCTGCTTATTAATTTCATTGGTTTATGTTCTTTGGACATTTATCCAATATCTCGTAGTACCGGATTCACTCGTGAGTGGATACTTTACTACAATCTTCTCAGTCGTTCTCTTTGGTGGAATTCAATTGATTTCTATTGGGGTACTCGGAGAATACATCGGTAAGATTTATTACGAAGTGAAGAAACGTCCACATTATCTTGTTGACCAAACGAACATTACTGTAAAAGGAGAGCAAAATGACGACTAAGAAAAAAGTCTATCTAGCAAGTTTTATTGCGCCTATGCTCATCATGTTTGTGGCTTGGGCTATTGATGGCTTCTTTCCTTTCGGGACAAAGTCACTCATGGCGGTTGACTTTAACGCACAGTATATTGGCTTATATGCTTATTTCAAACATTTATTTTTAAATGGTGATTGGAGTAGTTTCTTCTACTCTTTCTCTAAATCCATTGGAGGTGGGATGTTAGGGATTTGGGGCTTCAACTTGTTGAGTCCATTTAACTTACTCTTTCTATTAACCTCTGAAGAAAATTTCCAATGGGTGGTTCCAATTGTTATTGCCTTACGTTATGGAGCGATGGGATTAACCATGGCACATTTCTTGGTTAAACGTTATGATGGATTAAAGAATAAGGCCTACTTGGTTCCAATCGTCGCTACCATCTACGCATTAAATGGGTTTAATGTTAGTTATCAAATGAACCCAATTTTCTATGATGGAATGATCATGCTTCCATTAGTTTTAATTGGGGTTGAACAAGTATTAGATAACAAGTCTCCGAGAGGCTACATTGGCATGCTTGCCTTATCTCTCTTTGTACAATTTTACATGGGTTATATGACCTGCATTTTTGTGGTCATTTATGCTTTGTTCTACATTATTCGTTCAGAGAACTTACGAAATAAAAAAAGGTTATTCTAACAAGACTGGGGAAATTAGTCATGCATCTATACTAGCTGTTGGAATAGTATCAGCTGTATTGCTCCCAATTCTGATTAGTTTGGTATCAACAAAAGGGGGCTTGCAAAGCACTCTGAGATTTGATTGGAAGTTACAAATCAATCCGTTTGAGATTTTAGCAAAACTCTTTTTAGGAGCTTTTGATAATACTTCTTGGCCAGCCGGACCTAACTTGCCAAATATATATGTGGCTAGCTTTGGTTTACTAGGAACACTTTATTACTTTATTTCAAGTAAGATTTCAAAATGGAGTAAAATTGCAGCAAGTTTTGTTCTCGTAGTGTTTTTGATTTCTTGTGCCCATGAATTTACAAGTAAGTTGTGGCATATGGGACAAAATCCTGCTGGATTTTTCTATCGCTTCTCATGGATTATTGCTTTCTTTTTAGTTTATTTGGCTTATCTAAGTCTACGAGAAGTGGAGAAATTTACTAAAAGAGAAGCTAGATTCCTACTGATTAGCGGTGCAGTTATCTTTTCTATTGTACAGTTACAACAACACTCTTTCTTAACAGTTTGGCAACGTCTTGCAACGATTTTGATTTTTGTGGTTTTGCTTGCAGCTTTATTCTATCCCAAAGTAAAAAGAGCTTGGATGATTATAGCCGCTTTAACTGTGGTTGAGTTGACAGCTAATGCAGCACTTGTTCAATCAAGAGTTGGGTATACAGACGCTTATAAGTATCACGATGCAGTTTTGCAATTAAAGGAAGCGATTAATCCAATTAGACCTGACCACAGTGATTTTTACAGAATTAACAAATCATTTAATTTAAGTAAGAATGATCCATTTATGGTGGATTATCCGGGACTATCGGTTTTCAGTTCCAACCTGGAAAATAGTACACGTGATTTATTTGACCGTTTAGGAAACAACGGAATTAATGCAACGACCTACTATCAAGGAACTCCGTTCCAAGATGCGCTCTTCTCAGTAAAATATCTAGTGACTCCAAAACCAGTGCTTAAAGAGGACTATCCTGATACATCCAAACTGTATGTATTCGGAAACATGGTAACGCGTAAAGATATTACGACAAAAGCACCTGTTTATGAAGCTGCTAGAACAAAGACATTCGAGACAGGTTTGATTTTGCCAATTGCTTATGGTGTTAATGATGCAACGGTGAATGTAAAATTAGAGAACCATCAACCGATTCAAAATCAAATAAGATTGTACAAGCTATGGGGGCAACGAGTGAAAATTATTTAGCTGTACTCGGAGCAAATGAGATGAAATTGGATAATATGGAAGTTGTAGATCCGTCTAAACCAGAAACCTATAAGCGTATTGATTCATCTAAACCAGGAACGATTACCTATCATTTATTACCTCAATCTGCTGAAGATTATTGGGTAGCAATTCCGCAAATATTATCTCATACAGATAAAAATAAAATTCGTGTCATGTTAAATGGCAAAAATTATGAATTCCAAGATAAATTCCAACAAATGCAATTTATTCAAATTGCACATAATTCAGTTGGTCAACCTACAGATTTAACGATTGAAATTGATTCGGATAATGAATATAATTTATCTGGACTGCGCTTGGCTCTGTTCTAATGTCGCTCTAGCAAATCGTATCATTCAAGAACGTCAGCTGCAAGGAATAAAATTAACTCATTGGGATAATCGTAGTTTTAAAGGAACAGTTAATATAACTGATGACAGTACTTGGATGATGACCAGTATCCCATATGAAAAAGGTTGGACTGTTAAAGTAGATGGAAAAGTAGTTGAAACTGCTAAAGTTTGGGATAGTTTGTTAGCCTACAAGATTACACCAGGTGAACATACAATTGAAATCAGCTACTTGCCATCTGGATTTGTTGCAGGTTTTCTAATTTCAATCTTATCAACCTCTCTTTATGGATTTGCAATTTATAAAAAATGGATTTAATTTAGTAGGAGTAGACTATAATGAAAATTTCAAAAATGAAATTAAAATTTAGTTCGCTATTCTTTGTTCCATTTATGGGTATGTTAGGAGTCTTCCTTTGTTTAGGGTTGACTCCCTTTTTCACAAAAATTCGGTGCATAGTGGAGATTTTCTTTCACAATATTTTCCGCTTTATATCGGATTACATAAAACTATTTTTGGAGCGATGATTTTAGCGGTCTGTTTTGGTCCTTCTCTAAATCCCTGGGAGGAGCAATGCCAAGTGTATGGGGCTTTAATAGTTTAAGTCCTTTCACGTTTTTATACGTAATTTTTCCAATTTCGACATTTCATATTTTGAGTTATGTGATTCCACTCATTCGCTTTGGAGTAATGGGAGTGGCGTTTGGATATTTTCTTGAAAAGAAATATCAAGGTATTAGCAAAAATTACTGGCTGTCATTAGGTTTATCTACATCTTATGCGCTTAGTGGATTTATTGTATCTCAGCATTTCAATCCTAACTTTTTAGATAATCTAATTTACGTTCCTGTCATTCTTCTTGGCATTGAAGAAATCGTAGAAGGAAAACGATCACTTAAATTACCGATTTTCCTTGCAGTCAGCTTGATTACGAATTTCTATACAGGGTATATGATGTGCCTTTTTGTGGCTCTATATGCATTCTATGTTGTTTTTTCAAAGAAAGCTTCCTTGAAAGACTACCTATTGAAAATTGGTAGGGTTGCATTGTTTGCAATGGTTGGAGTAGGACTTGCAATGTTCTGGCTGCTACCAGTCTTTGGTGCCTTGGTAGAAAGTAAGGCGAGTGCAGGAAGTACATTTGAATGGTCTTCTAAAATCGTAAATGATCTTATAACTTTTCCTCAAAAATTTATTTTAGGCTCTTTTAGTGAGAAAGAGTGGGGGGGACCCAAAAGCCTTACCGCACCTTTTCATTGGAAGTTTAGGCCTTTTTGGACTGTTTGTTTTCTATGTAAAAAAAGAAATTTCCCTTCGTAGCAAATTATCTGCAACATTCGTATTATTGATTTTATTACTTTCCTTCAATATTCAAGGCTTTGATCAGATTTGGCATATGGGGCAACGTCCGGTCGGTTTCTATTTTAGAAATTCTTGGATTGCAAATGCCTTTATGTTGGTTTTAGCTTCCGAAAGTCTGATGAAGTGGAAAAATAGCTTCCGCTTTAATGAGTTCTTGGTAGCTCTTATAGGTTTTGGGTCAATTTTATTGTTCTCAATGCTTGCTACACTTTCTTATGTAGAAACATTACAGAAAATACTTGCATTTATTATTTATAGTATCGTTTTATGTGCATTCTTTCTAACAAAGGTCGATTTATCTCGAAGACTACAAATAGTAACCGGAGTTGTTATTGTAGAGTTAATATTGGGTGCGTTTATTGGACTGAAAAGAGTACCATTTTTCGTTAGTAATTCTAGTTTAAAGACTCAAATGGAGTATGCGATTGCTTTTGATGAAGAAGGTTATAGTAAATTAAATCAATTTACACGTCTGGAGATGAATAAGGGATTGTCGCATGCCAATTTCCCGATTGCTTATAATTATAATGGAGCCTCTCACTTTACATCGAGTTTAGAGCATACATTAATTGAAGAATTTAGTCACTTGGGACTTCCTGCCTCACAATCAGTTGTAAACTATACAGGGCGAAATATTATTTTAGATTCTATGTTTGGTTTTTCGCGGTTTATGATGGGTGGCGATGAAAATAAAGTCTTTGCGGATATTCGTGGTTTATATCAGAAAGAAGGAACCTTAAAGAACTTTGCTGTTTATCAAAATCCATATGCCCTCTCCTTGGGATATTTAACAAATAAGGATCTTGCAACAAATGTAAACTTTGAAAAGCACAAACCTGTTAACAATTTAAATCAATTCTTACAAGTTGTGGGGATTTCTGAGAAGGAAGGTCTTAAAGAAGTAAGTGTATCAGAAGCCCATGTTGAAAATTTAACGAAAAATGGTGACAAATATACAATTACTAAAGAAGGTACTCCGGTAAAAATTGAATGGCAGTTATCTCTTGAACCAAACAAGTTGTACTTTGTCGAAATTCCAGAAAGACAAGCCGGTTCAGTCATTAAATCAAAAGTGTTGGTAGACGGATCAAGTTATCCTTATGAAAATCGATTCCGAGAAAATCAATTATGGGTGGTTGGAAATGGAAACTTAAACAAAACGCTCACTTTTACAATTGATGAAGGAAAAGCCAAAGAATGGGATATTAGTGGTTTTAAATTCTATTCAATCGATATACCAACTCTAACCAATACTTTGGAACAGTTTAAAAAAGCAAATGACATCACCATTGATTCCTATTCAAATTCAACAGTGAAAGCACACGTTAATGTTACAAATAGTGAACAATCCTTTGCAACTTTCACTATTCCATACCATTCAGGTTGGAGTGTAACAGTAGATGGTCAAGCTCAAGAAGTTCAAAAATCGCTTGGTTTCTTTATGGGTGTATCACTGACGGAAGGAGAACATGAGATTGTATGGACATATAATCCTCCAGGGTTAAACTTTGGAGTAATGCTTTCACTAGCTTCTCTTATACTACTCGTTTTCTTGTGGAAAAAACAAAAAATAGAATAGCTGACATACTCTGCGGCTATGATACTAGAAAAGGATGAAGTTCTTAGGAACTTCATCCTTTTTGTATGTTTTTTAGAATGGTTAGTAATAAATCAATCCGTAATAGTGCTTATTTTTACCCGATTGTTCCATATTCCAGAAGTCTGTAACGGCACCACGGGATGCAGAAGATACGGTATGGGCATACTTACCGAGGACACCACGGCTATAGAGAGGTGGCAAGGTTGTTTCTGCTTTGCGTTTTTCAAGTTCTTCATCAGATACAGCCATGGAAATTTCTTTAGTATCTTGGTCGACAGTGACGATATCACCTGTACGGAGGTAGGCAATTGGTCCACCATCCTGAGCTTCAGGAGCGATATGTCCGACAACCAGTCCATAAGTACCACCAGAGAAGCGTCCGTCTGTCAAGAGGGCAACCTTGTCTCCTTGACCTTTACCAACGATCATTGATGAAAGTGAGAGCATCTCAGGCATACCAGGACCACCCTTAGGACCGACGAAACGAACAACGACAACGTCGCCATCAACGATTTCATCTGACAAGACAGCTTGGATAGCATCTTCTTCTGAGTCAAAGACCTTAGCTGGACCAACGTGACGACGAACCTTAACACCTGACACCTTGGCAACTGCACCGTCAGGAGCAAGATTACCGTTCAAGATGATAAGCGGACCGTCCGCACGTTTAGGATTTTCAAGTGGCATGATGACTTTTTGACCTGGAGTAAGATCTGCAAAGTCAGCTAAGTTTTCAGCGACAGTTTTACCAGTACATGTGATACGGTCTCCATGAAGGAATCCATTTGCCAGCAAGTACTTCATAACCGCAGGCACACCACCAACTTCGTAGAGATCTTGGAAGACATACTGACCAGAAGGTTTTAAGTCTGCCAAGTGAGGCACACGTTCTTGGATGGTATTAAAGTCCTCAAGTGACAAGTCAACATTAGCTGCGTGGGCAATAGCAAGCAAGTGAAGAGTTGCATTTGTAGAACCACCCAGAGCCATAGTCACAGTAATGGCATCTTCAAAGGCTTCACGAGTCAAGATATCAGATGGTTTGATGCCAAGTTCAAGCATTTTGACTACAGCACGTCCAGCTGCTTCAATGTCTTCTTTCTTATCAGCAGATTCTGCTGGGTGAGAAGAAGAACCTGGCAAACTCAACCCCAAAACTTCGATAGCAGTAGCCATAGTATTGGCAGTATACATACCACCACAACCACCAGGGCCAGGGCAGGCATTACATTCCAGACGTTTCACGTCCTCAGCAGTCATATCGCCGTGATTCCACTTACCGATTCCTTCAAATACAGAAACCAAGTCGATGTCTTTGCCATCCAATTTTCCAGGGGCGATAGTACCACCGTAAGCGAAATAGCTGGGATATTCATATTGGCAATGGCAATCATGGAACCAGGCATGTTCTTGTCACAACCACCGATAGCTACAAATGCATCGACGTTATGACCACCCATAGCTGCTTCGATAGAGTCCGCAATGATATCACGAGACGTTAGGGAGAAGCGCATACCCGGCGTTCCCATGGCAATACCGTCGGCTACGGTAATGGTCCCAAACTGCACAGGCCAAGCACCAGCAGATTTAACACCTTCTTTAGCCAATTTTCCAAAGTCATGCAAGTGAATATTACACGGTGTGTTTTCTGCCCAAGTCGAAATAACCCCAACAATCGGTGTTTCAAAGTCCTTATCTGTCATACCAGTTGCACGAAGCATGGCACGGTTAGGTGATTTTACCATGCTGTCATAGATACTACTGCGGTGACGTTTATCTAATTCTGTCATTAAAGTCCCTCCCATTTCAGTTTGTTCCATTATAGCACAATTTTCACATGAATAACAGAAGAAAATTTTTAAATTTTCAGACAATTCAGTAGTGTACGATTAAAAAATACAACTTTTTTTGTCAAGTAACTTTACTTTACAAAAAAGTTTTGATATACTATTAAAGTTGATGAAAATCAAACCTAATTGAATTTATATCTTAAAAAGGAGAAAAAAACGAAATGGCAGTACCTGCACGTCGCACATCAAAAGCGAAGAAAAACAAACGTCGTACACACTACAAAAGTAACAGCTCCATCTGTAAACTTTGACGAAACTACTGGAGATTACTCACGTTCACACCGTGTATCACTTAAAGGATACTACAAAGGACGTAAGATCGCTAAAAGTCGCATCAGCTGAATAATAGAAGGGAGATACCATGCGCGTAAATATTACACTTGAACACAAAGAATCTGGTGAACGCTTGTACCTTACTTCTAAAAACAAACGTAACACTCCAGACCGTCTTCAATTGAAGAAATACTCACCAAAACTTCGCAAACACGTTGTGTTTACAGAAGTGAAGTAAGCATTCAATACGAATCAATACATAAGAAAAACGCTGATTTCAAGCGTTTTTTCTTTTTTCAATTTCAATACATTTCACTATATTTCAGTCCAAACTCTACCTTTTTTAGATAAATATATCATCTGGATATTGAAGTTAAGCCCTGCTATCATTTCGATGGCAGGGTTTTTGATTTTTGCATTTACAACTCAAAGTAGATTCTCAACTAAAATCTGGAATGGAGCTCCCTCACAATTTCATCTTCTCTTTTCTTAATAGCTTGTTCTATATCTTTTATAGTTTTCTCCTTGTTTTTTCGAAATGCTATTTGGTCTGGAAAGAGCGAATCATCGATATACAAAATCTTTAATTGAATCAATTTCGCAATTAAGTCTTGCAAGTTTTGACCATCCAACTTCTCCGTTTCAATGGCAGATTTCAAAGAAAATCTTTGTTTTTCGACTTCTCTACTCCAAATTTTAGAAAAACTGAATTGAATATTTCGCCAAGTAAATGCATCACAATTAATAACTGCTTGAAATTCATGCTCATCCATTAGAAGAGCTGATACATCTTGAGGTTTAGCTCTAAAGTTATAAGGCAAGTGAATATTGACTACAATATTTTCTATAGAAGAGTAGCATAATACTCTGTTAAAAATATCTTTTCAGTAAATTCATTCCAACATTAATTTTATGTGGACTCATTTCTATTTTTTTATAAAAGGATAATAGAAACCTTCTGTTTCTTCTTCCTTTGAAAGACTAAACGTTAAAAAAATATTCCATAAAAAAATTCAAGCTGACAGAATCCCTGTTTCTACTAACAATAGAATATTTAACTTGATTTTTCTTGTAAAAAAATTCTTCGGTAGGATAAAGAAGTCCCGAACAAATCTTATTATAAAGCGTTAGCTCCTCCCCTCTAAACTCTCAATTATACTAGGTTGAAAATCCTTATACCACGTTACTTCCTTCACTATTTTAGCAAATTCTTGATTAACATCATCTGTAATCCCAATAGAACTTATTTCTGAAAAGTCAGATTCCGTAAAAGATAACTTATGAGAGTAGTCAAACTCTGAATTTAAAAATAGAGATAATATTATTAAAACTATCAGCAGATTGTAAATCATATCCCTGTAACATTCCCAAAGGATATTTCAAATCAGAAACACTCACTTTAAAGCACAGTGGTATAACTCTTATATTTTTAGAATATCCGAAGCCTGCTTCAAAAGATAACCATAAATTATTTATTGAGTTTGGAGTCACGAGCAAAAACATAATTCGAGACTCTTCAAGACCACGCTCAATGGTTGATAACCAATTTTTTTCCCAAATGGTATACTTTCACCATCACTTGAAACAAAAATCTGAATCGTTCCTCCAGTGTACTCAATGAGCTTATCTTTTAAAGACTTGGCGATTTCTTTATCTAAACTAGAGTGACTGAAAAAAACTGTAGGCTTATTCATTTAACCTTTTCCTCTCAAAATATAATTAATAGAATTTTTCACTTTTCAGTAAAAAAATTCTATTTGTATTAATGCTAATTTAATTGTACTAAACTACTCAGTTATTATTCGATTTGCTAATATCATTCAAATCCCAAATAACTAGAAAAAGCCAAGTAAATAGAAAGCCATTGCAATAGATAAATCTTCGGAATCATAGTTTTGTTCAGCAGCAATGTCTCTAATTTCATTAAATACTGTATCATTTGGAATAGTTGAAGAATCTAATTCTGATACAGCTTTATTAATAACTTCTGGCAAAACCATACACATATTATAGAAGGCATCTTTCTGTCCCGTCACAAGTGAGTAGAATTGGTCTAAACTAACACGTCTTATATATTTATGACCCATTTTTTGACCATCAACTTTTGGCTCCCATTTGATATTTTGAGAATTTTTCGCAATTGCTTCAACTAAAAAACACGCACAATCGTCATCATGTAATAATTGGTTTTGCATTTTAATAAAAGTTTTACCAGAAGAAGCCGAATTCATTGTATTATGCTTATTTTTCAATACCAAGTGCTAAACCTCCTGCACCAGCAAATAATTCTATTGCTTTCAAATTTTACTCATTAATTATAGTAATAATAGCTATCTATCAAAAAAATTAACATTCATTTTATTATATCATTATTTAAGCGAAATAATGTCAAAAATATGAGGGTAGAAATAATCCTCCACTATTATATTTTTTTGTCGCTATTCGCAAACAATACTGTCATATTTTTCAAAGTCATATAGATATTTATCTAAATCATATATATCTCGTTGATTTCTTAAATGGTCTAACTCATAGAAATCTTCTAACTTCTTTACAGTTGTTGGATAAATTCTACCTATTTTTTTAAATTTGATTGAATTTTCTTTTACTAATGAAAATTTTTTTGAATCATCGCTCTAGAGAAATTATGACCAATCATACGCTCCATTAAGAATTGGTCTTTTAGATAAATATTATTTAATAACTCCGTAAATTTATTCCCAGAAAATAAAGTGTTGATATAATCATTTGAGAGCTGTTTCAAGCTCTTATTAAAAAAACATTTTTTTGAGAAATAAATTAGATGTTCGGATATAGAAAACGCTCTAGTCACAATGACTAGAGCGTTTTTTTGTATTGTTTTTAAAAATTTATTTAAGCATATATTCGTGAGCATATAATTTGAGTGCGCTCTCATATTTTGATATACTATATTTAACCCAAATATATTGGGGCTATGAAAGGAGGCGCATATTATGTTGTGGTCCATTATTGTAGGAGGCTTTATCGGCCTTGCAGCAGGGGCAATCACTAAAAAAGGTGGCTCAATGGGAGTAATTGCTAATATATTTGCCGGTTTAATCGGTTCATCAGTAGGTCAATCACTCCTTGGCACTTGGGGACCTTCACTAGCTGGTATGGCTATCATCCCATCTATTGTTGGTGCAGTGATTGTAGTTTCTGTGGTATCGTTCTTTTTGGGTAAAAAAGGTTAATGTTTTACTCGAAAGCAGACTATAGTTTTTAATTTATAATGACGGGTAAAGCTATGGTTTGTTGCACTAATTGAAAGGATTTTATATGTCAAAATCAAAGAAAATACTATTACTTATTTTCTGTATTTTAATCTTGACAATTTTCCTTCCTATTTTGATAGATTACCACCAGGTTAGTGATTTAGGGATTCAATTGCCGAGCTGGCGACAGACATCATTTGAATATTATCTCGCTAGATATGTATTTTGGGGGCTTCTAAGCCTGTCTATCTTAGTTTTATTATGGATGTTAGTAATCCTGTTTTATCCTAAACAATATCTGGAAATAAAACTTGGAACTAAAGATGATAATTTAAAACTAAAGAATTCAGCTATTGAAGGGTTTGTTCGATGTTTATTGGATGAACACAAGATGGTCAAAAATCCCAAAATTCAGGTACATACTCGGAAAAAGAAATGTTTCGTTTATGTAGAAGGTACAGCTGTTCTTTCAGATAACATTGCTAACAAATTTGAAGTAGTTCAAAACGAAATCACTCAAGGATTGAAAGAATTCTTTGGTATTGATCGAGAGGTTAAACTGGAAGTTTCAGTGAAAGAATATGACCCTCAAAAAGCAACTAAGAAAATTGTTAGTCGTGTAAAGTAAGGAAGTAAAAAATGGAATGGTTTAAAAAATATCAATACCCAATTCTATGTGGTGTAGTAGGTATTATTCTAGCCTGCTTCATCCTATCCTTCGGTTTCTTTAAAACATTGTTCGTTTTAATCTGTGGAGCCCTAGGAATTTGGTTGGGATACTATGTACAGAAGAATTATTTAAATAAATAAAGGAGTTTCATATGTCAAACGTAGAAAAAAATGTAAATGTAAATACTGAAAAAAAGATGTTGTTGTTTCTAAAGATGTTCGAGGAGAATTAACTTACGAAGATAAAGTTATTCAAAAAATCATCGGTCTTTCACTAGATAGAGTCCCAGGACTATTACATGTTGACGGTGGATTCTTCTCAAATCTTACAGAAAAACTTGTTAACACTAACGATGTAACACACGGTGTTAACGTTGAAGTTGGTAAAGAACAAGTAGCAGTTGACTTGAACGTTATCGTAGAGTACAGAAAAAACGTTCCAACTCTATACAAGGAAATCAAAGACGTTATCGTATCAGAAGTTGCGAAAATGACTGATCTAGAAGTAGTTGAAGTTAACGTTAATGTTGTTGACATCAAAACTAAAGAACAATATGAAGCAGACTCAGTTAGCCTTCAAGATCGTGTAACTGACGTGGCAGAATCAACAGGTGAGTTCGCGTCAGAACAATTGTCTAGAGTGAAATCTGGTATCGGTTCAGGTGTCGCAGCAGCACAAGAAAAACTTAGTGAAGGCGCTGAATTCGTTCAAGAAAAAGTTGGCCAAGGCGTTGACAATGTTAAAGACGTCATGCACCAAAAGCAGAACCACGTGTTCAATAATTACTAATTTAGAAAAAAATAAAAGGAGGACATACTTATGTCTACAGAAGAAAAAAATTAAACCAAGCAGCAGGATCTGTTAAAGAAGGCGTTGGCAAATTGATAGGTGATAAAGGACTTGAAAGCGAAGGAGCTGCTGAAAAAGTTGCTTCTAAAGTGAAAGAAGTCGCTGAAGATGCAAAAGACGCTATTGAAGGCGCTGTTGAAGGTGTTAAAAACATCTTTAAAAAAGACGATGCTAAATAATAAAATTTAGGCAATCTTGCTATTTTTCTCGAAAACACTCCCAGTTAGGGGGTGTTTTTGACATACATTTCTATATATGTGTACTTTTGCAGAGAAAAAAAGAATACAGGACAAACAAATTCCTGTATTCTTAAAAATGACTTAGAACAGATATGTTAATAAGTAGGCGACTACTAAGATTGTACCACAAATCATTCTCCCTCTTTTTTTCATGTTGTTTGAACAATTTACCAGAGAAAAAAATTTATTCCAAGCGAAATAAACATCAATATAGTTCTTAAAGTATAAACAGTCATGGTCCATACTCCTTTCGTTATTTGGTAATCCAATAAATAAGTTGAATAGTAATTATCTAATTTTCAAATATATCCATCTGCCCTGGAAAAAGCCTCTGTTCTTTGATTATTAATCGGTATCTCTATCTATCTTTATTATAGTACAAAGATCCTTATTAAACCAATAAATGTATTTATTTTTAGTGCTCCTATTTCTGAGAGTGCTTGAAATATGTTATAATGAAACTAGATTAATGTATAGGAGGCAAACCGTGGGAAATTTCATTGAGCTAGTCTTTCATCGTTTCTTTTTGGGGATGATTGCGACGGCTTATTTTTGGTTATTGACACTAGCAGGAGGAGTGGTCTTTGGTGTAGCACCCGCTAGTGCAACTCTCATGAGTTTATTTGCTGAAAACGGCTATTCTTACCGTGCTTATCGTTTCAAGGAAGCATGGGCTTTATTTAAGAGCAATTTTGTCAAAAGTAATCTCAGTTTCTACACATTTATAGGGATTGACTTGATCTTGATTTATGGCTTGTATCTGATGATTCAGTTGCCAAACCAGACCATTATCCACTTGGCAGCAACATTTCTAAATATCTTTTTAGTAGCCTTGGTATTTTTGGCCTATACGGTATCTTTAAAGTTGCAGGTTTACTTTGAATTGTCCTATAAAAACACCCTAAAGCTTGCCTTTGTCGGAATTTTTATGAGTTTGTCAGCAGTGTCCAAGGTTCTCCTTGGTACCGTCTTGTTAGCCATTATTGGCTTCTATATGCCAGCCCTCATCGCTTTTGTAGGTATTGGGATGTGGCACTTCTTTATTAGTGATTTATTGGAGCCTGTTTATGAAAGTATTCATGAAATTGGGAACCAAATAAGACCAAACAATTCCGCCTCCACTCACTCCTAAGAATCTATAGTCTGGTGATGATTATCATCATTTCCTGCTTTGCTCTCTTGATTTCTTATGCAGACTGGGATATGCGTGAAAGGGAAGCCAATCGTGTCGGTCAGCGTGTTCTCGCTCGAACAGTTGATGAGGTTGAATACTACTATCGGGAGTCAACCCGCCTAGCCCAGAGTTTAGTGGATAATCAAGCTCGGATTGAAGGAATTTACAAGTATTTTAGCCTCAGTACGCCGGATTATTTTTACTGGCAGTTAGAACGCAAGGCGTCACCCTATATTTCCGTTTCTATTTATGAAAATATCGATGATATATACGTGCGAAACGATTTTGTAACAGGTATTTCGATTGTTCTACAGGATTCAACAGACGTATTTGTTTCCAAAAGAGGAAACAGAGGTGGACAGAAGATTCCAGCTGAGAGCTTTAAACCAGATGCCAATAGTTTCGCTGTTCCAGTGTCTGATCCCATCTCGGACCAAGCTCTAGGGGTCATTTATATTTCCGTAGAACCAGAATTCCTCTATAAGGCGATTGACAATACCAGGGGAACAATTCCTGTAGCAGTAACTGTCATTGCACCATATGAAACAGATATGTTCTATATTGGAGCGAAGGGAACGAATGAATCTTGGCTGGTAGGAACAACTGCCCATGGTTATCAAGTTCGAGTAGCTGTACCAAAGGATTATGTTTGGAGTGGGACTTTAGCGAGTTCGGCACTTATTTTAGGTTTGAGCGCCCTCTTTATCATCATTTTATATATGACCTTAAGAAGGACTTTTTCTGACTATCAAAGTCAGGTTGTGGACTTGGTGGACTCTATCCAAGCTATTACTAAGGGAGAGCAGACCAAGAGAATCGACACAGATAAAAAGGACCAGGAATTGCTACTAATTGCTGAGTCGACAAATGATATGTTGGATCGACTAGAAAGTAATATTCACGATATTTATCAACTGGAACTCAATCAAAAAGATGCCAACATGCGAGCCTTACAAGCTCAAATTAATCCACATTTTATGTACAATACTCTGGAATTTTTGCGGATGTACGCAGTAATGGAGAACCAAAATGAACTAGCAGATATCATCTATGAGTTCAGTAGTCTCCTGCGCAATAATATCTCTGACGAGCGAGAAACGACCCTCAAACAAGAAGTGGAGTTTTGTCGGAAGTACAGTTATCTCTGTATGGTTCGCTATCCAAAATCCATTGCCTATGGATTTAAGATTGACCCTGAATTGGAAGAAATGCGTATTCCAAAGTTCACCCTCCAACCGTTAGTGGAAAATTATTTTGCCCATGGAGTTGATCACAGAAGAACAGATAATGTTATCAGTATCAAGGCTTTGAAAAAAGACGGCTATGTCGAAATCTTAGTAACCGATAATGGTCGTGGGATGTATGCTGAAAAACTAGCAGAAATTCAAGCTAAACTGGCTCAAAGAACCTTTGAACACACAGCAGATTATAAGGGGCAACGACAGTCTATTGGGATTGTTAATACCCACGAACGCTTTGTGCTCTACTTTGGAGATCGCTATAACATCAATGTAGAATCAGCTGAACAAAAAGGTGTTCAATATAGAATCACCATTCAGGATGAAGAGAAAGGATAAACATGTATAAAGTACTATTAGTTGACGATGAGTACATGATTACAGAAGGACTTAAGCGTTTAATCCCTTTTGAAAAATGGGATATGGAAGTCGTTGCAACAGCCAATCATGCTGACGACGCTTTGGACTATGTTCGAGAACATCCCGTAGATATCGTCATTTCTGATGTCAACATGCCTGACAAGACAGGACTTGAAATGATTGGGGAAATGAAGGAACTCTTGCCAGAGGCTTACTACATTCTTCTTTCCGGCTATCAAGAATTTGACTATGTCAAGAAAGCCATGAACCTCAATGTTGTAGATTATCTTGTCAAACCAGTTGATAAGGTTGAACTGGAGCATTTACTTGAGAAAATCCTTGGTCAACTTCGTGAGAAAGTGCATGAGCCAGAAATGTTAAGTCAAAAGTTAGACGACGAAGCATTTAAAGCACACCTGTCTCAAAAAGAAAACTGGTGGATTGGACTCTCCCAAGAGAAACAAGGGGATTTTGTCATTCCCTACTATGTTTTAGGTCAGGACTGGCAGATTGTGATTGCAGCTCAGAAATTCGATGGTTTACTCGTTATGCCTTTTGAGTTACCTTATCAGGCTAACTTTGAAAAATGGAAATTTGACGTTGAAAAAGCACTCTTCTATGGAACTGTGAACCTCGATCAGTCTGAAAGCCTCTTTTCTTATTATGAACCCATTTATCGAGTTATTATCCAGGGCAATCTTCAGCAGATTATCGAAGAGTTGAATTTGCTTGAGAAGATTGTGTTGGAAAACACACCGAGGGTATCCATTACCAAGCAACTCTTTACTCAGTTTGTGATGGACGTCTTCCATCTCTTTGAGCATTTGAAAGCAGATGATATGACAGATATTGTCAAAAGAATTCATGCCATTACAAACTTTGAAGATTTAGTGGCTTATACCAAGGAAACCTTGACGTCCTTCTTTGGTCAATATCGTATGAATGAAAATGTCGTCAGTGTACTTGAAGTTATTGGTAGAGACTATAAAAAAGAGCTTTCTCTCAAGGATATCAGCAAGGATCTCTTTATCAATCCTGTTTACTTAGGTCAGTTAATCAAGAAGGAAACCAATTCAACCTTTGCTGAGCTTCTCAATAAGCAACGCATCAAGGCTGCCCAGCAACTTTTACTATCAACCAATGATAGTATTGAGGATATTTGCTATACGGTTGGTTATAGTAATGTAGGGTATTTCTACAAGGTCTTTCGAAAACTATGTGGAAAGTCTCCGAAAGCATACCGTAAGCAGGTGGAAGTAAACTTGTAGGATTTGTTTTACTTGTTAAAATATGCTATAATAAATTCAAAAATATGAGGAGGTTACTTTTATGAAAAAGAAACCAATCTATCTATGGGTTTTATTGGTCTTATCAGCGATTAATTCAGCCTTGGCAGTAGTTGGAATATTCACTCCAGTACCTAGTAAGGACGCCCTTCGTGCTAGCCAAGAAAATGTTGGGACACTTAGTGCTCAACAAATAGAAGATGCTGTTAACTATGCCCACCAAGTGTCAGAGGCGTCTCACTCTATTTTTAACACGATACTCATTATTCTATCTGCTATCCTAGTTGTAGTAGCCTTTGTTTTCTTAATTCGTAAGAACTTGCAGTTGGCAAACTACACTTATGTTGGATATGCCTTGCTAGCCATTGTTGGACTAGTCCATGACAATATGAATCTACAAGATGCTATGCAATTGATTAAAGATGACACCCTACGTTTAGGAATGGAAGTCATGTCAAAAGTAACCACTATCATATTCATCGTCATCAATGTTATCTTTTTGGGAATCGTCTTCTATAAAATATGGCGTCAGCAAAAAGAATTAACAGAATCTCAAGAGGAAGAACTCGCCTAAGAGTTGACAAAGGATAACTATCAAGATACAATCTTGGTAGTTATTTTTTTGGATTCGAGAAAGAGGGAGGAAAAGATGAAAAAAATTTCCTTAGTTTATATCAGTCTAAGTGGCAACACGGAGAGTTTCGTAACACGTTTGAAAGCTTATTTGTTGGAGCAGTATGCGAACATTGAAGTAGAAAAAATTCATATTAAAGACTTGGTCAAGGATGGAGAAGACTTCTTTGAAATGACCAACCCATATGTGGCTTTTTCTACCGACTTACCTCAGAAGGTGGCAATGGAGTTGACAATGGAGATGTGGAAATCTTGACCACTCCAGTAGGTGACTTTATCGCATATGGTGATAATGCTAGCAAGTGTTTTGGTGTCGTAGGATCGGGTAACCGCAATTTTAACAACCAATACTGTTTGACCGCCAAGCAATACAGCCAGCGCTTTGGTTTTCCAGTCCTAGCTGACTTTGAAATGCGCGGAATGCTAGGAGATATCAAAAAGGTTGCTGGGATTATTGCTGAACTTTATGAACTTGAATCCTTGTAAGAGGATAGAGATGCTGGGCTAGATTTTTATCCCATGGTTCATAGAATTATTTCAAAAGAGAACAGTTCAAATGAGTAAATTACAGAGATCATTTTTAAAGTATATAAAACGTAAACCAAGCTTCAAGGATATTATGCTATGCAGTGCCTTGCTACTATTAGCGATTGCTCTGCTACTGTTCTCTGAGAAAATTTTTGATGAAAATGTAGCACCAGTTGGAACCATGGTATCCTTAGGGATTGTTATCCTGGTAGGAATCTTAGCTGTCAGAAATAAATAAAAAGACTCGAGAAATGTCATCTCGAGTCTTTTTGTTAGTTGCGAATTTCGTCAACGATTTCTTTTGCAATTGGAATTCCTAAACGGTAACCTTTGTTGATGTAGTCAATGACATCATTGATATTTTCTATCGTTTGGATTTTCTCTTTGATAGTTGCACGAAAATCTGGATCTTTCAATAGTTGGTCCTGAAGCAGTCTTTGAAGTTTCTCTTTTTCATATTTGTTGACAAGAAAGAGAAAAAGAAGACTGATAACAACTAGAATATAAGCATACTGGCTCATAAAAAAATTCTCCCTAGGTGATAAAGAAGTAAGTGGTTAGATAAAAGTAAAGTTTTTTATTTTTCGAGTGATAATACTGTAAGCGCCTAGCTACTTGTTATTTGTTTAGATGAATTAGTAAAGCGTTTAGACAAGTCGCCTCATTTACGACGTCGTGGCCCCTAAATCGATTATATTTAGGGAGCATGACTAGTGAAGCAGTTAGCTAGTCTGCATAAAAGCGCCTAGCGTCTAACAATTATGAATTTTAGTTACAGTCACTTGAAGATTACGACGTCTTTCGGTAGAAATCGATAATATTTCTATCGAAAGACTAGTGAGGCGCCTAGCCAAAGTCCGAATAGGATTTGGCGTTAGTTACTTAGCTTACTTAGTAATAAATTAATTTAATAGATCACGACATGCATCCAAATAAGTCGATATTATTTATTTGGATGCATTAGTAAGGCGTTTAGGCAAATCGCCTGATAGCGATTGCCGTCAAGAGACTAGGAACTTTAGTTTCAGTCTCTTGTAACGAATTACATCTTCTCTGGCGCCTCTACACCCAACAGACGAAGCGCTTCTTTGAGGACGACTGCTGTTGCGTAGCTAAGGGCTAGACGGCTGTCACGTTCTGGACTTTCATCCAAGATACGAGTGTGGGCATAGTATTTGTTAAAGGCTTGCGCTAAGCTGATTGCAAATTTTGCTATGATAGAAGGTTCGTAATTATCAGCTGCACGTTTAATAATACGTGGGAAGTCTTGGATTAGCTTAATGATTTCCCAGCTTTCAGCATCGTTCAAGCTATAGTTGGCTTCTGCTTCAGGTTTGAAATCGGCTTTACGCAAGATTGATTGGATACGAGCGTAGGCATACTGAACATAAGGGCCAGTCTCCCCTTCGAAGGATACCATAGCTTCAAGGTCGAAGTCATATCCATTTGTACGGTCAGTTTTAAGGTCATAGAATTTAATGGCCCCAACTCCAACAGCATGAGCGACCTGGTCTTTGTTTTCAAGTTCTGGATTTTTGGCTTCGATCTGCGCTTTAGCACGGCTGATGGCTTCTGCAACAGTTGGTTCTAGCAAGATAACATTCCCTTTACGAGTAGAAAGTTTTTTCCCTTCCTTTGTTACCAAACCAAACGGAACATGGACAATATCTTGGCTCCAATCGTAACCCATCTCTTGTAAGACAGCCTTGAGTTGTTTAAAGTGAGCAGATTGTTCTTGACCGACTACATAGATAGATTTGGCAAATTGATACTCGTTTTTACGGTAGAGAGCTGCAGCTAGGTCACGTGTGATGTAGAGAGTTGCACCGTCAGATTTCTTGATAAGAGCTGGGTGTTCAATTCCATATTTTTTTCAAGATTAACAACTTGAGCACCTTCTGATTCGACCAAAAAGTCCTTTTTTTCAGCGAGGATATCTACAACTGCGTCCATCTTGTCATTGTAGAAGGCTTCTCCGTTATAGCTGTCGAATTCAACTTGTAATTCATCGTAAAGGCGGTTAAATTCTACCAAACTTTCATCGCGGAACCATTGCCAAAGAGCGAGAGCTTCCTCATCCCCGTTTTCAAGCTTGCGGAACCATTCGCGTGCTTCGTCATCCAAGCTTGGATCATTCTCAGCTTCAGCATTGATGCGTACATAGAGTTTGAGAAGTTCATCAATTGGATGAGCTTTGACAGCGTCCTCGTTACCCCATTTTTTGTAGGCAACAATCAACATCCCAAACTGTTTGCCCCAGTCTCCCAAGTGGTTGACTTTGACAGTTTTATAGCCGATTTTTTGGAAGATATGCGACAAGCTATCTCCGATAACAGTTGAACGAAGGTGACCGATTGAAAATGGTTTAGCGATATTAGGACTAGACATGTCAATGACAACATTTTCTTGATTGCCAATCTCTTGGTCAGCGTAGTGCTCTTTTTTTCAGTAATAACGTTTTGTAGAACTTGACCAGAAATGGCGACCTTTATCAAGGAAAAAAAGTTGACGTAAGGACCTGTTGCTACAACTTTTTTTCAAAAAGCTTGGCTATTGATCTTTTTCAGCGATGTCAGCGACAATCATTTGAGGAGCTTTACGTTCAACCTTTGCCAATGAGAAGGCAGGGAAGGCGATATCTCCCATATCTGAGTTTTTTTAGGTGTTTCTAGTAAATTTAAAAATAGCCTCTTGGTCCAGGCTATCAATGACGCTAGCCAACTCGCTAGCAATCAATTCTTTTGTATTCATTTAGGGCTCCTTTAGGGCTTTTTCTACTATTTTAACACAATTTACTACATTTTTTTGGAAAGAAGAGATATTTTTTTGAAATATCCAGTTTTTTTGATATAATGTTCTTACTAAAAAAATGTGAAATGTTATAAATATGCACTCGAAAGGATCTTATGAGAAAAAGAGAACGTCATCAGCTCATCAAACGAATGATTACAGAAGAAAAATTAGGAACTCAAAAGGAAATTCAGGATCGATTGGAAGCCTGTGATGTCTTTGTGACACAGACGACCTTATCCCGTGATTTGCGAGAGCTTGGCTTAACCAAAGTTAAGAAAAACGATGTTGTCTATTATGTTCTAGCAAATGAGACAGAGAAGATTGATCTGGTCGAATTTTTGTCACATCACTTAGAGGGTGTTGCAAGAGCTGAATTCACCCTGGTTCTCCACACTAAACTTGGAGAAGCATCCGTTTTAGCCAATGTAGTAGATTCAAATAAAGATGGGTGGATCTTAGGTACTGTTGCCGGAGCGAATACCTTGTTGGTTATCTGTAAGGACCAACATGCAGCTAAAGTCATGGAAGAACGCTTGCTAGAGTTAATGGAAAATAGATAAGGTCTTGAGAGCTTCTCTCAGGACTGTTTTTACAAGGAGAGAGTAAATGACTACTGAAAAATTATCACCTGGTATGCAACAGTATGTGGATATCAAAAAACAATATCCAGATGCTTTTTTGCTTTTTCGTATGGGTGATTTTTATGAGTTGTTTTATGAAGATGCAGTCAATGCTGCACAGATACTAGAAATCTCACTAACCAGTCGCAATAAAAATGCTGAAACTCCGATTCCCATGGCTGGAGTTCCTTATCACTCTGCCCAACAGTATATTGACGTTCTAGTTGAACGTGGCTACAAGGTTGCCATCGCTGAACAGATGGAAGACCCTAAGCAAGCTGTTGGTGTCGTTAAGCGCGAGGTTGTTCAGGTCATTACACCAGGGACAGTGGTTGATAGTAGTAAGCCAGATAGTCACAATAACTTTTAGTGGCTATTGATCGTGAAGGTTCCCAGTATGGACTAGCCTATATGGACCTAGTGACAGGTGATTTCTATGTAACGGGATTATCAGATTTCTCTCTAGTCTGTGGTGAAATCCGTAATCTCAAGGCCAGGGAAGTGGTGATTGGTTACGACTTGTCTGAAGCGGAAGAACAGATTCTCAGTCGTCAAATGAATCTAGTGCTTTCCTATGAACAAGAAACATATGAAGACGTCCATCTGTTGGATTCAAGATTGGCAACTGTTGAAGGAGCAGCTAGTGGGAAACTTCTTCAGTATGTCCATCGGACGCAGATGAGAGAGTTGAATCACTTAAAACCTGTTATTCGTTATGAAATCAAAGATTTCTTGCAGATGGATTTTGCGACCAAGGCTAGTCTGGATTTGGTTGAAAATGCTCGCTCAGGTAAGAAACAAGGGAGCCTGTTCTGGTTGCTAGATGAAACCAAGACTGCCATGGGTATGCGTCTTCTACGTTCTTGGATTCAACGCCCCTTAATTGATTTAGATCGTATCATAGAACGTCAGGAGGTTGTGCAAGTCTTTCTGGATTATTTCTTTGAGCGCAGTGATTTGACAGAAAGCCTCAAGGGAGTCTACGATATCGAGCGTTTGGCTAGTCGTGTTTCTTTTGGGAAAAGCAATCCCAAAGACCTCTTGCAATTAGCGACTACCTTGGGAAGTGTTCCACGAATCCGAGCAATTTTAGAAGGAATGGAGCAACCAGCTTTAGCCTATTTGATTGAACAGCTGGATGCTATTCCTGAGTTGGAGAGTCTTATTAGCGCAGCCATTGCTCCGGAAGCTCCTCACGTGATTACCGAGGGTGGCATTATTCGGACTGGCTTTGATGAGACCTTGGATAAATACCGTCGTGTACTGAGAGAAGGGACCAGCTGGATTGCTGAGATTGAGGCTAAGGAAAGAGAAAACTCTGGCATCAATACTCTCAAGATTGACTACAATAAAAAGACGGCTACTATTTCCATGTGACCAACTCGCAGCTAGGCAACGTACCAGCCCACTTTTTCCGCAAGGCTACGCTGAAAAACTCTGAGCGATTTGGGACAGAGGAGTTGGCACGTATCGAGGGAGAAATGTTAGAGGCGCGTGAGAAATCAGCAAACCTAGAGTACGAAATCTTTATGCGTATTCGTGAGGAGGTTGGCAAGTATATCCAACGCCTACAAGCTCTGGCTCAAGGAATCGCTACAGTCGATGTCTTACAAGGACTAGCAGTGGTAGCAGAAAATCAGCATTTAATTCTTCCGGTGTTTGGGGAAGAGTCTAGCATAGATATCCAAAAAGGTCGTCACGCAGTTGTTGAAAAGGTCATGGGAGCTCAGACCTATATCCCCAATAGTATCCAGATGGATGAAGATACTAGCATTCAACTAATTACAGGTCCGAACATGAGCGGGAAGTCAACCTACATGCGTCAACTAGCCATTACAGCGGTTATGGCCCAGATGGGTTCTTATGTCCCTGCGGAAAGTGCTTGTTTGCCAATCTTTGATGCGATTTTTACACGTATCGGGGCGGCAGATGACTTGGTTTCAGGCCAATCTACCTTTATGGTAGAGATGATGGAAGCAAATAATGCTATTAGTCATGCGACAAAGGATTCATTGATTCTTTTTGATGAGCTTGGTCGAGGAACCGCAACTTATGATGGTATGGCTCTAGCCCAGTCTATTATCGAGTATATCCATGAGCATATTGGTGCCAAGACTCTCTTTGCCACGCACTACCATGAATTAACCAGTTTGGAAACTAGTCTTGAACATCTAGTAAATGTACACGTAGCTACGCTTGAGCAAAATGGTCAGGTCACTTTCCTTCATAAGATTGAACCAGGACCAGCTGACAAATCATACGGTATCCATGTAGCCAAGATTGCTGGACTACCGGCAGACTTGCTAAAAAGAGCGGATGCGATTCTAACTCAACTAGAGAGCCAAGGTCAGGAAAATCCAATTTCTATCAATCAAAGGAATGTTGTCAATGAGCAAATGTCTCTCTTTGATGAAAAAGAAGAAAATCCTATCCTAGCAGAGTTGGCCCAAGTAGATGTTTACAATATGACACCTATGCAAGCCATGAATCTCTTATTAGAGCTGAAACAAAAATTATAAGCAAAAACCCACTCGCAAAAAGGAGTGGGTTTTTAGGCCTTATTTTTTCTGAGCTAATAGTTGATTGATGTGGGCAACCTTTTTTTGATTCTCTCTTGTAGAGAACAACCCAGATGATGAGGTAGACGATGGCAAACTCTGGGATGAGTTGAAGGATGAAAGTCCAGTGAAGAGGGAACCAGCCTGCTAGGATTGCTAGAGGTACAAAACCTAGCAACATAAGGAAGAAGTGAGTGACAGTCGCACGAAGAAGGCTCCAATCTTGAGCGAATAGACGGCTACCAAAACTAAAGAGGACTCCAATAGCTGACCAGATAAGTGTACAGTATAGTAAAACTAGAGCGCCGTGAACCTGATGACTGCTCATGAATTGACCAACAGGAGATTCAGGGCTGAGAGGTGCGTAGTTGCTTGGTGAATAGATAAAAGAAAAGATAATAGATAGGGTGAGGCCGATGAGGATACCGGTTGTGGCATCGTGGAATACTTGTTTTTTCATAGTTCTAATTTCTCCTTAATAGTTTTGAGGTAACGGCGAGATGAGTAGGTGAAACTTTCGTTTTTTAAATAGATTTCAATCAAGCCGTTAGAGGTTAGTTTTAGATGACTAATAGCATCAATGTTGACAATTTCCGATTGGGAAATTTGGATAAAGGAAGCAGGTAGAATTTCACTTGCTTGGTAAAGACGAATGTCAAGTGCATAGGTTCGACTATCAGTTTCAGCCAAAACTTTACGATTTTCAATGTAAATTCGCTGGATCTTGCTAATCTGAATCAAGTAGACCTGGTCTTGAAATTTCCTTTGATGGTCTCCTTTTGATCCAGAGATTGGACAAAGTCCTGAACTTTTTGAACTCGAGTGGACAAGGCTGGCGCTTCGATTATGATTTGTTCTTCAGTATGTTGTGCATCAATGTCAAGTCTGACTTTCATAATTTCTCCTTTATAAAGTTGTAATAGAGATCTCTTGCTTACAAATCTATTAAACACCATTTTGTCGACAAATACAAGAAGCTTTGTCTATGTGGTCGGTTGAAGAGTCTATCTGGTAGGTGAGCGTTTTCAGATAGATTTATGATCCAAGAAGTCAAAAAATAAGAAGAAAAATATTGACAAAAATAGAAAAAAAGTGGTACAATGTTAGACGGTACTTTTTACTTTTGGTCTCTCAAGAGTGTACAGGGACGTGCTGACAAATGTTGCAAAAGTACACACAGATGATAGCTGTCACCAAGTGTATCATCACCAAAAAAATAAAAAAACACAGGAGAATGTAGATGCCTACAATTAACCAATTGGTTCGCAAACCGCGTAAATCAAAAAGTAGAAAAAAATCTAAATCACCAGCTTTGAACGTTGGTTACAACAGTCATAAAAAAAGTTCAAACAAACGTTTCTTCACCACAAAAAACGTGGTGTAGCAACTCGTGTTGGAACTATGACACCTAAAAAAACCTAACTCTGCCCTTCGTAAATTTGCTCGTGTACGTTTGAGCAACCTTATCGAAGTTACTGCCTACATCCCAGGTATCGGACACAACTTGCAAGAGCACAGCGTGGTGCTTCTTCGTGGTGGACGTGTAAAAAGACCTTCCAGGGGTACGTTACCATATCGTCCGTGGTGCACTTGATACTGCAGGTGTTAACGATCGTAAACAAGGCCGTTCTAAATACGGTACTAAACGTCCAAAAAGCATAAGGAAAGGGGATAAAGAGAAATGAGTCGTAAAAAAATAGAGCTCCAAAACGTGAAGTATTGCCAGATCCGCTTTTACAATTCACAATTAGTTACTCGTCTTATCAACCGCGTTATGCTTGATGGTAAACGTGGTACAGCCGCTTCAATCGTTTACGGTGCTTTTGAGCAAATCAAAGAAGCTACTGGTAACGATGCACTTGAAGTATTTGAAACAGCTATGGAAAACATCATGCCTGTACTTGAAGTACGTGCACGTCGTGTTGGTGGATCTAACTACCAAGTCCCAGTTGAAGTTCGTCCAGAACGTCGTACAACACTTGGACTTCGTTGGTTGGTAACAATCGCTCGCCTTCGTGGTGAACACACAATGCAAGACCGTCTTGCAAAAGAAATCTTGGATGCTGCTAACAACACTGGTGCAGCAGTTAAGAAACGTGAAGACACTCACCGTATGGCTGAAGCTAACCGTGCCTTCGCACACTTCCGTTGGTAAGAAAATGATACCAAGAGCGGCAAAGGCCCAAGGCAAAAATCGGAAACTGATGCAGTGTTCCGTGAACACAAAGCAGTTTATCTTTTTTGCACCGGGCCTCGCTCGGGTTCAAATCAGTTAACTTGAGCTTTTAGCCCGGGTTCAATTGAGCTAATATCGGCTAACTAACTTTAGCCCGAGTTCAATTCAACTTCCCATCTCACAAGTTGAAACCAACTAAACAAGATAAACATTTAGAACGGGTGGGTCCTGCCTATCCGTTTTTATTGAAATCGTGTTATAATAGAATAGAAATAAAAAATATAGGAGAAACAAACCTCATGGCACGCGAATTTTCACTTGAAAAAACTCGTAATATCGGTATCATGGCCCACGTCGATGCTGGTAAACAACTACAACTGAGCGTATTCTTTACTACACTGGTAAAATCCACAAAATCGGTGAAACTCACGAAGGTGCGTCTCAAATGGACTGGATGGAGCAAGAGCAAGAACGTGGTATCACTATCACATCTGCTGCGACAACAGCTCAATGGAACAACCACCGCGTAAACATCATCGACACACCAGGACACGTGGACTTCACAATCGAAGTACAACGTTCTCTTCGTGTATTGGACGGTGCGGTTACAGTTCTTGACTCACAATCAGGTGTTGAGCCTCAAACTGAAACAGTTTGGCGTCAAGCAACTGAGTACGGAGTTCCACGTATCGTATTTGCCAACAAAATGGACAAAATCGGTGCTGACTTCCTTTACTCAGTAAGCACACTTCACGATCGTCTTCAAGCAAATGCACACCCAATTCAATTGCCAATCGGTGCTGAAGATGACTTCCGCGGAATCATCGACTTGATCAAGATGAAAGCTGAAATCTATACTAACGACCTTGGTACAGATATCCTTGAAGAAGATATTCCAGCTGAATACCTTGAACAAGCTCAAGAATACCGTGAAAAATTGGTTGAAGCAGTTGCTGAAACTGACGAAGAATTGATGATGAAATACCTCGAAGGTGAAGAAATCACTAACGAGGAATTGAAAGCTGGTATCCGTAAAGCGACTATCAACGTTGAATTCTACCCAGTACTTTGTGGTTCTGCCTTCAAGAACAAGGGTGTTCAATTGATGCTTGATGCGGTTATCGACTACCTTCCAAGCCCACTTGATATCCCTGCGATCAAAGGTATCAACCCAGATACAGATGAAGAAGAAACTCGTCCAGCATCTGATGAAGAGCCATTTGCAGCTCTTGCCTTCAAGATCATGACTGACCCATTCGTAGGTCGTTTGACATTCTTCCGTGTTTACTCAGGTGTTCTTCAATCAGGTTCTTACGTATTGAATACTTCTAAAGGTAAACGTGAACGTATCGGACGTATCCTTCAAATGCACGCTAACAGCCGTCAAGAAATCGACACTGTTTACTCAGGTGATATCGCTGCTGCCGTTGGTTTGAAAGACACTACAACTGGTGACTCATTGACAGATGAAAAAGCTAAAATCATCCTTGAGTCAATCAACGTTCCAGAACCAGTTATCCAATTGATGGTTGAGCCTAAATCTAAAGCAGACCAAGATAAGATGGGTATCGCCCTTCAAAAATTGGCTGAAGAAGATCCAACATTCCGCGTTGAAACTAACGTTGAAACTGGTGAAACAGTTATCTCTGGTATGGGTGAGCTTCACCTTGACGTCCTTGTTGACCGTATGCGTCGTGAGTTCAAAGTTGAAGCGAACGTAGGTGCTCCTCAAGTATCTTACCGTGAAACATTCCGCGCTTCTACTCAAGCACGTGGATTCTTCAAACGTCAGTCTGGCGGTAAAGGTCAATTTGGTGATGTATGGATTGAATTCACTCCAAACGAAGAAGGTAAAGGATTCGAATTCGAAAACGCAATCGTCGGTGGTGTGGTTCCTCGTGAATTTATCCCAGCGGTTGAAAAAGGTTTGGTAGAATCTATGGCTAACGGTGTTCTTGCTGGTTACCCAATGGTTGACGTTAAAGCTAAGCTTTTACGATGGTTCATACCACGATGTCGACTCATCTGAAACTGCCTTCAAGATCGCCGCATCTCTTGCACTTAAAGAAGTCGCTAAGACTGCACAACCAGCTATCCTTGAGCCCATGATGCTTGTAACAATCACTGTTCCAGAAGAAAACCTTGGTGATGTTATGGGTCACGTAACTGCTCGTCGTGGACGTGTAGATGGTATGGAAGCACACGGTAACAGCCAAATCGTTCGTGCTTACGTTCCACTTGCTGAAATGTTCGGTTATGCAACAGTTCTTCGTTCTGCATCACAAGGACGTGGTACATTCATGATGGTATTCGACCACTACGAAGATGTACCTAAGTCAGTACAAGAAGAAATCATTAAGAAAAACAAAGGTGAAGAATAATTCACCGTCACTTTAAAAGAAGTCACTTTGTGGCTTCTTTTTCTGTTTGATAGAAATAGCTAAAATTGCCTCAAATATGGTAAAATAGAAGGAGTATATTGTGAGGAAAATGGATGTCAACCACTTTTGAAATTTTAATGAATCAGTTGGGTATCCCCGCTGAGATAAGAAATCATGAGGCCTTCTCCCAGGCTGAAATTGAACAAGTTATTGTACACAAGCAAAGTAATATTTGGGAGTTTCGTTTTGCTTTTGAGAATATTCTGCCCTTTGAACTTTTTTTAGCATTGAAGAAGGGATTGAAAGAAGAATTTTCAAAAACAGGAAATCAAGCGACTTTCGAGATTAAAACGAAAAACCAAGATTTCTCAAGAGAGCTTTTACAGGCCTACTATCATGAGGCTTTTTCAGATGGGCCTTGTTCTAGTCAAGGTTTTCGGACCATGTATCAGGATTTTCAGGTTCGATTTGAAAATGATCAGTTGATTATTGAGGCCTCTGAAGCAGCAGATACAGAGCATTTCAGAAAAAACCATTTGCCAAATCTTAGCAAACAACTTGAACTCTTTGGTTTTCCTAAGTTTACATGCCATTTAGAGAAAAATGAAGATTTAACAAAGGAAGAGCAGGAAGCTTTCCATTCTGAAAATCAAATGATTGTTCAGGCTGCTAATGACGAAACCTTGCGAGCTATGGAGCAACTGGAACAGATGGCACCGCCACCTCCAGTTGAGGACAAACCTGTCTTTGATTTCCAAGCCAAGAAGGCAACTGCCAAGCCTAAACTCGACAAGGCAGAGGTAACTCCAATGATTGAGGTCAATACCGAAGAAAATCGACTGGTTTTTGAAGGGGTTGTCTTTGATGTGGAGCATAAAGTGACTAGAACGGGTCGTGTCTTGATTAATTTTAAGATGACGGACTATACGTCTAGTTTCTCCATGCAAAAATGGGTCCGAAACGAAGAAGAAGCTCAGAAGTTTGATATCATTAAGAAAAATTCATGGCTCCGTGTTCGTGGAAATGTCGAGGTCAATAATTTCACACGAGATTTGACCATGAATGTGCAAGATGTGCAGGAAGTAGTCCACTATGAACGTAAGGACTTGATGCCAGAAGGTGAGCGTCGCGTTGAGTTTCATGCCCATACCAATATGTCGACTATGGATGCTCTTCCTGAGGTTGAGGAAATCGTTGGAACAGCAGCCAAATGGGGCCACAAAGCAGTGGCAATCACAGACCACGGCAATGTTCAGTCTTTCCCTCATGGATATAAGGACGCCAAGAAAGCTGGTATTCAGCTTATTTATGGAATGGAAGCAAATATCGTTGAGGATCGTGTTCCTATCGTCTATAACGAAGTGGAGATGGATCTTTCTGAAGCTACCTATGTAGTCTTTGACGTGGAAACGACTGGTCTATCTGCTATCTATAATGATTTGATTCAGGTGGCGGCTTCCAAGATGTATAAGGGCAATATCATTGCTGAGTTTGATGAATTTATCAATCCTGGGCACCCCTTATCAGCCTTTACTACGGAATTAACAGGGATTACCGATGACCATGTAAAAAACGCTAAACCCTTGATTCAAGTTCTGAAAGAATTCCAAGAATTCTGTAAAGATACCGTTCTTGTAGCCCATAATGCAAGCTTTGACGTTGGTTTTATGAATGCCAACTATGAGCGTCATGGTCTTCCAAAAATTACTCAACCTGTCATCGATACGCTAGAGTTCGCTAGAAATCTCTATCCAGAGTACAAACGCCATGGTTTGGGCCCCTTAACCAAACGTTTTGGCGTAGCTCTAGAACACCACCATATGGCCAACTATGATGCGGAAGCAACTGGCCGTCTGCTCTTTATCTTTATCAAAGAAGTAGCAGAAAAACACGGTGTGACGGACTTGGCACGATTAAACCTTGATTTAATCAGTCCGGATTCTTATAAGAAAGCTCGTGTCAAGCATGCGACAATCTATGTGAAAAATCAAGTGGGCTTAAAAAATATCTTTAAGCTGGTTTCCCCTCTCTAATACCCAGTATTTTGAAGGAGTTCCACGGATTCCACGTACGGTACTAGATGCCCATCGAGAAGGCTTGATCTTGGGCTCGGCTTGTACAGAAGGGGAAGTCTTTGATGCAGTCGTATCACAAGGTGTAGATGCGGCAGTCGAAGTAGCCAAATACTATGATTTTATCGAGGTTATGCCTCCAGCTATCTATGCGCCTCTGATTGCCAAAGAGCAGGTCAAGGATATGGAGGAGCTTCAGACCATTATCAAGAGCTTGATAGAGGTCGGAGACCGTCTCGGTAAGCCAGTTCTTGCGACAGGAAACGTCCACTATATAGAACCTGAGGATGAGATTTATCGCGAAATCATCGTGCGAAGTCTCGGTCAGGGTGCCATGATTAACCGAACTATTGGCCATGGAGAAGCTGCCCAACCAGCTCCGCTACCAAAGGCACACTTTAGAACAACTAATGAAATGTTGGATGAATTTGCCTTTCTAGGGGAAGACTTGGCTCGCAAGATTGTCATTGAAAATACCAATGCCTTGGCAGAAATCTTTGAGCCTGTTGAGGTCGTTAAAGGCGACTTGTATACACCTTTCATTGACAAGGCTGAAGAAACGGTCGCCGAGTTAACCTATAAAAAAGCTTTTGAGATTTATGGAAATCCGCTGCCAGATATTGTCGATTTGCGGATTGAAAAAGAACTAACCTCTATTCTGGGGAATGGATTCGCCGTGATTTATCTGGCTTCGCAAATGCTAGTGCACCGTTCAAACGAACGAGGATACTTGGTTGGTTCCCGTGGGTCTGTTGGATCTAGTTTTGTTGCGACTATGATTGGGATTACCGAGGTCAATCCGCTCTCTCCTCACTATGTCTGTGGCCAGTGTCAGTATAGTGAGTTTATCACGGATGGTTCCTACGGTTCAGGATTTGATATGCCAAATAAGGACTGTCCAAACTGTGGCCACAAACTCAGCAAGAATGGCCAGGATATTCCTTTTGAGACCTTCCTTGGTTTTGATGGGGATAAGGTACCTGATATCGATTTGAACTTCTCAGGTGAGGATCAACCGAGCGCCCACTTGGATGTCCGTGATATCTTTGGGGAAGAATATGCCTTCCGTGCAGGAACGGTTGGAACGGTGGCTGCCAAGACCGCCTATGGATTTGTCAAAGGTTACGAGCGTGACTATGGCAAATTCTACCGAGAAGCCGAAGTTGAGCGTCTAGCTCAAGGAGCTGCTGGTGTTAAACGGACGACCGGTCAGCACCCAGGAGGAATCGTTGTTATCCCTAACTATATGGATGTCTATGACTTTACTCCAGTGCAGTATCCTGCAGATGATGTCACTGCTGAATGGCAGACCACTCACTTTAATTTTCACGATATCGATGAGAACGTCCTCAAGCTCGATGTCCTTGGTCATGATGATCCTACTATGATTCGCAAGCTCCAGGACTTGTCAGGCATTGATCCAAATGATATTCCTATGGATGATCCTGATGTCATGGCTCTCTTTTCGGGAACCGATATTCTGGGAGTGACGCCTGAACAAATTGGGACTTCGACTGGTATGCTTGGTATTCCAGAGTTTGGAACTAACTTTGTTCGAGGCATGGTGGATGAAACCCATCCGACGACCTTTGCGGAGTTGCTCCAGCTTTCAGGTCTGTCTCACGGGACAGACGTGTGGTTGGGAAATGCCCAGGATTTGATTAAGACTGGAATTGCGGACCTATCAACCGTTATCGGATGTCGGGATGACATCATGGTTTACCTCATGCACGCTGGTCTAGATCCAAAGATGGCCTTTACCATCATGGAGCGAGTGCGTAAGGGATTGTGGCTTAAAATCTCAGAAGAAGAGCGCAATGGTTATATCGAAGCAATGAAGGCCAATAATGTGCCTGAATGGTATATCGAATCTTGTGGAAAAATCAAGTACATGTTCCCTAAAGCCCATGCGGCAGCCTACGTTATGATGGCCCTTCGCGTGGCCTACTTTAAGGTTCACCATCCGATTTATTATTACTGTGCTTACTTCTCCATCCGTGCTAAGGCCTTTGATATCAAGACCATGGGTGCAGGCTTGGATGCTATTAAACGCAAGATGCAAGAAATTGCTGAAAAGCGTAAGAACAATGAAGCTTCCAACGTAGAAATTGACCTCTACACAACACTTGAAATCGTCAATGAGATGTGGGAACGTGGCTTCAAATTTGGGAAATTGGACCTCTATCGCAGTGATGCAATTGAATTCATCATCGATGGAGACACCCTCATCCCACCATTTGTTGCTATGGATGGACTGGGAGAGAACGTTGCCAAGCAACTGGTTCGTGCCCGTCAAGAGGGAGAATTCCTCTCTAAAACAGAACTCCGCAAGCGTGGAGGACTCTCATCAACCTTGGTTGAAAAGATGGATGAAATGGGAATTCTCGGTAATATGCCAGAGGATAACCAGTTGAGTTTGTTTGATGATTTGTTTTAAAAAATAGGAATTTTAAATTACAGATTGAAGAAAACTACCAGACTAAAAGGTATATTTCTTTAATCTGTTTTATTTTGAAAAAATAAATTAATTACGAATAGTATAGATGAATTATGATATAATGGAGGTGATAGGTATCAGGAGGAAAGTTATGAGTTATAAAGATATATATAGTCCTGAGTTTTTAAAAAAATTTGGAGATTATGAACAAAATGTTTCAAGTATTCCTTTAAGAACAAGCCAAGAGATTGATGTAAATGCAATAGCTAAAGCTTGTGATATTGATGTGAAATTTGATGTCGTTGGGCACTCTGGTTTTACCATTAATGATGAGGAAGAGAGCCAACAACGAGAAATTTTTGTAAATCAATTTGAGCCTGAATTTAGGCAGAGATTCACTATTGCTCATGAAATTGGGCATATTATATTGGGTCATAAAGGCAAATCTTATCGTACAGATGATATGACAAAATATAAAAATACTATTGATAGGATGAATGAAGTTGCTGCTAATAATTTTGCAGCAGATTTAATAATGCCTAAAAAATTGGTTATAGATGTAGTAAAGGAGTCTATTACTAAATTAGGATACTCCATTGATCAAAGTTTCGATGAATTCGATATTTCTGAAATTGTTAAATTAGTCGCTAGGAGTCTTAATGTATCTAGGCAGGCTCTAAATTATAGACTGGAAAAATTTACAGGTATTTATAGATGGATAATTTTTAGTGAATGGACAGACGATTCGTATAATAAAAATCTTGCAAAACTATAAATCTGAGGATTATTTTGATGAAGTAAAGATAGTTATAAATTACACTAAAAAAATATTTCTGCTCAACCAGATGAGAGACAGTATAAGATTATATCATTACAGATAAGTGAGCATAATGAGGGAAATGATTATTTTAATGAGTTAAAGAACTTTATTGAGAAGTTTAATAAAGTTTTGATAGAGGATAGGGTCCCTGATAACTGGCAATTATTCTATGTGTATAAGGAATTATTTCAATTTTGTATTAGTAAAAGCAAAAAAAGGCAGTTGCAACTATTTTCGAGGTCAATCCCATCATTATGATTTAGTTCCTGGTATTTTTGAGGAAGAATGTTCAAAAATTCTTACAGAAAGGAATTTGAATCACTATATTTAAAAAAATAGCAAATGAGTTTCCAGATAAAGTATCCTACTTTAATTTTAAATCAGCTGATAGTATAGAGCAGAGAGAGTATCAACTATCTCTATTACAACATTATGGCTTGAAAAACAAGTCTTTTAGATATAACAAAAAAATCCATATATTGCTATGTTGTTCATGTTGTCGGAGCAATTTAATGAATATAAAGAACCGACAATTTATCTTTTTAATATAGATGAACAAATTCATAGGAAAAAAAGCATCTATTTACAGAGGTGAAAAAGTAAGAAGAATGAGAGAATAATCGCACAACAAGGGGCTTTTTTTAAATTTTGATAAGATTTTTAATAATAAATCTTTTTGATATAGAAAAAAATTATTTGCACAAAAAAATAGTTTTACATTTTTTTCAGAAAAATTCTTATATAAAAATATCTAGATGAAGAAAAAGAAAAATTTATCAAACATTCAACAATTAGATGATTTTGATAAGGTTTCTTATGAAGAATTCTTGGATACAGAAAAAAATCAAATTCAAAAATTCCAAGTTTAATTGTTTAAAGTTTATTAAAGATGAGCTTACTCAGAAATTAAGAGAATATTATTATTTTTGAAGAGGATTTATTTCCAGATTTTTGAAAAAGCGAATACAGTATTTGTCCGAAAAAAATATGAATCAAATGGGCAAGAGAAGAAAAATTTCAAGCTAATTATATTTTAGTCTATTTTAAACAAATTAAATCTGAGGTAAGATGTAATATATAAATCTACTTTAAATTGATGGGTATAAAGCCAATGTTGAAAGAACTTTCTGATGAAACTCAGAATTTTTGCGGAAGACAAGCCGGCTGAGAAGGTGTTTGAGTATCAATTAGACCTTGCTGATCAGACAATTCTTCTATCGACAGCACTCTTGTCTGGTGCTATTGCTTTAGCAGGATTATTGTCTGCTTTGAAAGGAAAATAAAAATAGAAAAGAGAAACAACATGGTTTTACCAAATTTTAAAGAAAATCTAGAAAAATATGCTAAGTTATTGGTTGCAAACGGAGTTAACGTGCAACCTGGTCATACTTTGGCACTCTCAATCGATGTGGAGCAACGTGAGTTGGCTCACTTAATCGTCAAAGAAGCCTATGCACTTGGAGCGCACGAAGTTATCGTTCAATGGGCAGATGACGTTGTAAACCGTGAGAAATTCCTCCACGCGCCAATGGAACGTTTGGACAATGTGCCAGAATACAAGATTGCTGAGATGAATTACCTTCTTGAAAACAAAGCGAGTCGTCTCGGTGTCCGTTCTTCTGATCCAGGTGCCTTGAACGGAGTGGACGCTGAAAAGCTTTCTGCTTTTGCTAAAGCTATGGGAATTGCTATGAAGCCAATGCGTATCGCAACTCAATCTAACAAGGTTAGCTGGACTGTAGCAGCAGCTGCTGGACTAGAGTGGGCTAAGAAAGTCTTTCCAAATGCTGCAAGCGACGAAGAAGCAGTGGACCTCCTTTGGGACCAAATCTTCAAAACTTGCCGTATCTACGAAGAAGACCCAGTTAAGGCTTGGGAAGAACATGCAGCTATCCTCAAGAGCAAGGCGGAAATGCTGAATAAAGAGCAATTCTCAGCCCTTCACTACACTGCTCCTGGAACTGACTTGACACTTGGCTTGCCGAAGAACCACGTTTGGGAATCTGCCGGAGCCATCAATGCTCAAGGCGAAGGTTTCTTACCAAATATGCCAACAGAAGAAGTCTTTACAGCTCCTGATTTCCGTCGTGCAGATGGTTATGTCACTTCTACAAAACCTCTTAGCTACAATGGAAATATCATCGAAGGCATCAAAGTGACCTTTGAAAATGGTCAAATCGTTGATATCACAGCTGAAAGGGTGATCAAGTAATGAAGGACCTCGTCTTTAAGAATGCTGGTGCGCGTGCCTTGGGTGAATGTGCCTTGGTACCAGATCCAAGTCCAATTTCTCAGTCAGGGATTACCTTCTTTAACACCCTTTTTGACGAAAATGCTTCAAACCACTTGGCTATTGGTGCAGCCTATGCAACGAGCGTTGTTGGTGGAGCTGAGATGAGCGAAGAAGAGCTTGAAGCTGCAGGACTTAACCGTTCAGATGTTCACGTTGACTTTATGATTGGTTCGAACCAAATGGATATCGATGGTATCCGTGAGGATGGAACACGCGTACCACTCTTCCGCAATGGAGATTGGGCAATTTAAGGAGAAACTATGATTGGAAGTATGTTTGTCGGTCTTTTGATCGGACTATTAGCAGGAGCTATCACCAATCGTGGAGAACGGATGGGATGCTTCGGGAAAATGTTCCTGGGTTGGATTGGTGCTTTCCTGGGTCAAATGCTTTTTGGAACTTGGGGCCCTATCTTAGCTGATACGGCTATTATCCCATCAGTTTTAGGAGCCATGATTTTATTAGCCATCTTTTGGAGAAAAGACAGCTAGTTTTAACTTGCTAGAACAGATAAAGAGGTTGGAAATTTTCCAACCTCTTTTTTATGAGCTGCAAAAAGACTGATATGCGACTAGCTTGGCTTTCAGTGACTGTTCCTTTTTATATTGCCTCAAGTATGGTACAATAAAAACATGAGAATTCAACAATTACACTATATTATCAAAATCGTAGAGACTGGTTCGATGAATGAGGCTGCCAAGCAACTCTTTATTACACAACCGAGTCTATCAAATGCTGTTCGTGATTTAGAAAATGAGATGGGAATTGAGATTTTTATCCGAAATCCTAAAGGAATCACCCTCACACGTGATGGGATGGAGTTTCTATCCTATGCCCGTCAGGTTGTCGAGCAAACGCAACTTCTAGAAGAACGTTATAAGAATCCAATCGCTCATCGCGAGCTTTTTAGTGTGTCTTCGCAACACTATGCCTTTGTAGTTAATGCCTTTGTTTCCTTGCTCAAGAAAAGCGATATGGAAAAGTACGAGCTCTTTTTGCGTGAAACCAGAACTTGGGAGATCATCGACGACGTCAAGAACTTCCGAAGTGAAGTGGGGGTCCTCTTTTTAAATAGCTATAACCGGGACGTTCTTTCGAAGATGTTGGACGACAACCATCTGGTTGCTCACCATCTCTTTACAGCCCAACCCCATATCTTTGTCAGCAAGACTAACCCTCTTGCTAAAAGAGACAAGGTGCAGTTGGCGGACCTAGAAGACTTTCCATACTTAAGTTATGACCAAGGTACCCATAATTCCTTCTATTTCTCAGAGGAGATTTTGTCTCAGGAACACCACAAGAAATCCATCGTGGTTAGTGACCGTGCGACCTTGTTCAATCTCTTGATTGGTTTGGACGGCTATACCATCGCGACAGGTATCCTCAATAGTAATCTCAATGGAGACAATATCGTTTCGATTCCACTTGATATTGATGATCCCATTGAACTGGTTTATATCCAGCATGAGAAAACTAGCTTGTCTAAGATGGGTGAACGCTTCATAGAGTACCTACTTGAAGAAGTTCGCTTTGATAAGTAATTTGAATAAATGAGAAGAGAAAAGAAGAATGACAACATTAAATACAAATGATTTTGATTTTCACTTGCCGGAGGAATTGATTGCTCAGACTCCTTTGGAAAAGCGCGATGCCTCTAAACTCTTGATGGTTAATCGCCAGACTGGAGAATTTCAAGATCGCCACTTTCACTCCATTATCGAAATGCTAGAGCCAGGTGATGCCCTGGTTATGAATGATACCCGCGTTTTGCCAGCTCGACTTCATGGTCAAAAAGAAGAAACAGGAGGCCATGTTGAACTCTTGCTTTTGAAAAATACAGCAGGAGATGAGTGGGAAGTCTTGGCTAAACCAGCTAAACGTCTCAAGGTCGGCACCCGTGTTATCTTTGGTGATGGTCGACTTAGCGCAGTCGTGACTGAGGAATTAACCCATGGCGGTCGTATTGTCCGTTTTGAGTATGAGGGGATTTTCCTAGAAGTACTTGAAAGTCTTGGAGAAATGCCTTTGCCTCCTTATATTCACGAAAAATTGGATGATCGTGAACGTTACCAGACAGTCTATGCCAAGGAGAGTGGCTCAGCCGCTGCTCCGACTGCAGGCCTTCATTTTACAAAGAACTACTAGAAGAGATCCAGCAGAAAGGAGTTAACCTAGTCTACTTGACCTTGCACGTTGGTCTTGGAACCTTTAGACCAGTTTCAGTCGACAATCTAGATGAACACGAAATGCACTCAGAGTTTTACCAATTATCTGAGGAAGCCGCTTCAACCTTGCGTCAGGTCAAGGAAAATGGTGGCCGTGTCATTGCTGTAGGAACAACCTCTATCCGTACGCTAGAGACTATCGGAAGTAAGTTTGATGGGCAAATCCAGGCCGATTCTGGCTGGACCAATATCTTTATCAAACCGGGCTATGACTGGAAAGTGGTGGATGCTTTTTCTACTAATTTCCACTTACCTAAGTCTACCTTGGTCATGCTTGTTTCTGCCTTTGCAGGCCGTGAATTGGTCCTCAAAGCCTACCAACATGCTATCGATGAAAAATACCGTTTCTTTAGCTTTGGCGATGCCATGTTTATCTACTAAAAAACGAGCAAATCAAAACTAGAAATAAAAGGGCTAATTCCTGATTGGATTAGCCTTTTTTGATATCAGATAGCTATTGAATTAATGCTAAATAAATGATACACTGAAGACTACGAAACAGCCGTCAAAAATCTATGCAAAATCTGACGAGCTACTTTTATCTGTATCTATTTCAAAGGAGATTTTTATGAAAAACAAAACATTGCGCTATACGAGCCTATCAGTCCTGACCTTGTTGGCTGCCTTGACCTTGGCTGCCTGTGGTGGAAAGACTGACAAGAACACTTCAGCTTCAAACCAAAAGGAGACAACAAGCAAGGTGACTACAGAGTCCGCAAGTAAAACTGAAGCAGGCCAAAAAGAGGGGCAGAAGTCAGAAACAAATAGTACGATAGAAGCTACAACCACTCAAGCAGAACAAACGGAAGATAAGCAAAAATCACAAGAGGCTTACGCTAAATTTGTAGGAACTTGGGAAAACTACGCGGGAACAACTGCAACAGTCACAGCAGATGGGATTGTAACAATCCAAAGTGCAAATGGAACCTTTAAATACGAGATGGGGCAAGTAGAGGAAAAAGATGGCTACTACTCAACAGGTATTCATCTTGTCGGTGGTGGACAAGGGGCACGACTGATCTTTACCCCAGCTGGAGTTCAAAATGAAGTGACAGGTGCAGACGGTAGTCAAGATGTCTTGTCTATCGGTCAATCTGTAAGCGACAAAGATAACCAGTTTTACCGTAACTAAGAAGATCAATCAGAAGCAAGGGTGGTGAAATGTCCTTGCTTTTTTTAAAGTTTCCGATGTATAAATTTTTAAACATCCAAGTTTACAATACGTTTAAGTTGGATGATAAACCAGCCAATTTAAAGCGCAAGTAGTGAATCGCTAACAATAAAAAAGCCCTATATCAGGGCTTTTTTTCTTGCTAATATAAGAAATCAATGCCGTAGTTTTCTTTTAGATAGGTCGCCAACTCGGCTTTTTCTTCCTCTCTAAATCTACAGAGGCTAAGGGCGAGACGCAATTTCAGAACACTTGTATCGATGAAGACGTTTGACTTAGAAATATCTTCTAGCTGGGTGACCTCTCTCAGAACGAAGTCTAAATAGTAAGCCTTGCTGTTGACATGGTCAGGGTCGCTGACATCCACTTCAACATACGATGCTCGCAACAATTCTTCTTTAGGGATGAAGATTTCCTTGGAAAGAAGAGCCTGGGATAGACATAAATACCTTCGAAGGTGAATTCAAAGGAGAGCCTGCGACTAGTCAGTCTTTTGATGCCTGCAATCGTTGAATAGATAGCAGCGAAAAAGAGGATGGTTGGAACCACAGTAAGAAGACTAAGCTGGGAAAAGTCAATCAATCCATGCGCTAGGAAAAAGGAAAATTGAAAGAATACACCCGCCGCAAAGACTAGATAGCCGACACCGACAAATTTTGAATAATAGATTTTCATAGAAACCTCCAGATATAGAATTGAACTCACCAACGCTTTTTCAGTAGAAGTCATATAGGTCGTGGAGAGTAAAATTTCTAGGTATTCCCATCATATCCTATGGAGCGAAGTTCTGTCAACCTTTTAGCAAGATGTGGCTCTTAGCTATCCTATGACCTAGTAAGTTGGTTTATGGTATACTAGTATTAAAATATCATTCAGACTAGATAAGTAAGTATATTTTTCATAAATAGAAAGAGGGATGTATGTTTTTTCTTGGACGACGTCGTGTCTTTATCGGCGAATGTGACGGTCAAGCTGTTTATTATGACCAAAAGACAGGAGAGGCTCTAGCTGCTCCAAAGAGTAGGTTGCTCAATACTGAAAAAGCTGGTGACACGAATGCCTTTATTCCTAAATTCGTAATTCTCTTACTAGCAGGTGGACCTGCAATTTCGGGCTTCTTTTCCCTCAAGTTTATTGGTGTCTATAACTGGTTTAGTCTAGCTTGTATTTTTCTATTTTGGTTGATGCAGTTTTTCTCGCTGGTTGCTTTACTTGAACGAGCACTCTATAAAAATGTTCGCAAAGCACAGCCGACGACAGAGAAAGCCTTTTACTATGCCGCATCTCATAATTTGTTTGTGAAAAACCAGTTTGATCCTAGACAACTGTCTGCTTTACCTTTTCGATTTGCCCGCTTTGTAGTAAATATAGTGTCTATCTATTACTTTTTGTATTTCTTGATTCTTCCTCTAAAATTTGGCCAACCGATTGGTGATGAAGGCTATGGTTTGTGGTTTGCTGGCTTGTTATTCTTTTCAGTATTTCTTTTGTATAACCAAAACAATCCAGTTCGCTTTGTGAAGATTATGAGATTATACAGCCAAGGAAAAGTACGATTTAAGGAAGAAGTGGAACATTGAGAAACTATCTTGGGATTCTGCTAAATATCTAGAGAAAAATCTTTTAGAAAAAAACAAAAAAAGCCTTATAAATCAAGGCTTTTTCCTGTTGTTTAGATGCCCCCTGCAGGCTCTTTTGAAAGAAACTTAGAAAAAAATCTAAAATGAAATTATTTCAAAATGGGGTAAAAGCAAAATTTCCTCCCTACTTTCTCAATTATTCCTAATTTTAGTTCCAAAAAGCTTCAATTCATAATCTAATTATAATATGGGTAATGGGTACTATCTTATTACATTCAGATTTTTTTGTTCTCTTCAAAAGAGTTATGTAGGCTTTATGGTTTTAAATAGGTAAAAAAAGTTGAATTATAGTGAGTATTGTGTCACAATAGGTAATATATAAATAATTAATGGAATGGATATAATTCTTTCCTACCTTTACAAGAAGGATTGGTTGCACCTTTTTTATCTAGCAATTATGGTTAGCTTTCAAGTTTAGCTAGTTTTTAAAAGCTCTGATTTCGACTCAATAAAACAAATTTCAGAAGTGCAAAAGACAAGATGGTGACATTGCTACAGTCAGTCGCCATGTCTTGCTGGCACAGGCTGTTTGTGCCGTCAGCTATTTACCAGTCAATTTGATCAAAGGGCTTAATTATTATTTTTGAAAGGTCTTTTATGGAAAAAATTCTTTCTTTAGGTCTGACAGGTAAGAAATTACTTGTTCAGGGTTTCTTGTTTGTTCTGCTAGGTCTTATCTTGATGGTCACGGGAACTTGGTTGCCAGTGACGGTTATTCGACTGGTTCTGTTTTTAGCTTGGATAGCAACGGTCTTAGATTTAGTATTACGTATTTTTCAAAAAAAGTCAGTCAACGGACACTTTGGGAGTTGCACTGGTTAAATTGTTAGTGCTGGGATATTTGCTAGGCTCGAATCTTGCTACTGATGTGCCAATTTATATTTTTGGCTCTTGTGATTGGAATTTCTCAGATTTTTTTCATGCTAGTATCAACCTTGTCACCTATGTTCTCTACCGCAAAAAAACAAAATTCGACCTCGTTTTCGTTTCTTACTAGATGGTCTCGTACTAGTTTTTTTCTTGGTGGGACTAGTCTTTTTGTCCTCTACAGGAAATTCTGTCTTTCAACTCTTTGTATTAGGGGCTTATTTTTTTCCTTTATGGTGTGTCCAATATCCGTGATGGTTTCTTGTTTGAGGAGGAAATTGGGAAAAAACCATCTCAAACGTCGTGTCAGAATGAGCTTACCTATTGCCCTAGTCGCTCTCATCCCTGCAAGTACTTTTAGCAAAAAAATCAATAAATTCATGCAGGAAAAATGCTGATGAGGAAGAGGAAATCTATCTTGGAATGGTGAAGTTTGGTAAGACAGCAGATCTTGAAATTTTCGTTCATACAGCGGAGACTTCTCTATTTTCAGCTATTGGTCATGTGGACCTTTGTTATCAAGGACGTGTGATTTCTTATGGAAACTATGATCCGTCATCTGAGACCTTATTTGGTATGGTTGGAGATGGTGTTTTTATATTTTTGCGACCGTGATAAGTACATTGACTTATGTAAACGGGAGAGTCAAAAAAACGCTATTTGGTTACGGAATAGATTTGACACCGGAAATGGAAGAAGCGGTTCAGGAAAAAAATTAGCTGAATTAAAAACAACTAACGATTCCTTGGGAGCCAAGCGCAGATAAAAATTAAAACGGAAGATGGTAAGGAAGACTACACCTACGCTTATAAAAATCAGACATGAGACGGATGGGGAACTTTATAAATTTATCAAATCTAAGTTTAAATCCTACTTTGTCTTATCTACAAACTGTGTGCTCTTGGCTGATACCATAGTCGGTCAGGCTGGCACCGATATCCTCTCACCCAAAAGGATTTATCGCTCCAGGAACTTACCAAGCCTACCTTAATCGAGAGTTTGAAAAAACCAAATAGTATAGTCGTATCTAAACATGTTTATTAAGGAGAATTTATGAACTTAGTAAAAAAATACACCCCGTTAATACTTTTTTTATAGGGCTGGTTGCTCTTGTAATTCTGAATGCATCGAGCTTTATATCAGGAGCAATCTCTCTTTTGATGTAATATCAACCTTGATTTATGGTGCTGTTATTGCTTTTTGTGCTCAATGTTCCCATGAAAAAAATTGAACAGTACTTAGTTAAATTGAAGGTAAAGGCAGAGTTGCGTCGTCCGATTGCCATGGTACTTGTTTTCCTAGCTCTTATCTTAATCGTGATTGCTCTTTTTGGTTTTGGTGTCGCCAACCCTAGCCCAGACTATTAGTCAGCTGGGAACAGTCCTTTCAACAGTCCTTACTCAACTTGGGAAATTGCTAGGCGACTCGGAATTTGTAACCAAAGACATGTTGTCAACTATCGTATCAGGAATTCAGGGACAGTCTAGCTCTATTAGCCAAGCTTTTGATAGGTTTTTTTATCAGGTCTGACTAGTAATATCGGCAATATTTTTTTCAAGTTTGATGAATGCCTTTTTGATTATAGTCTTCACCTTTTTATTTTTTTATCCAGTAAGGAACATTTGGCGGCGATGACGAGTCGACTTCTAAAAGTTTTTTTCTTCCAGAGAAGGTGGTGATAAAGTTGACTTACATTGGACAAGTAGCACTAGAGACTTATGACCAATTTTTGATGAGTCAGCTGATTGAAGCAGTTATCATAGGAGTTATGATAGCGGTTGGTTACAGCGTGTTTGGGATACCCTATGGAGTAATGACAGGTATCTTTGCAGGAGTGCTATCGTTCATTCCTTATGTAGGGCCTATGATTGCTTGTGTTGTGGGAGCGATTTTTTTATCTTCACAGTGAGTCCTACTCAAGCCTTACTTTCTCTTCTTCTATATCAAGTTATACAGCTGATTGAAGGAAACCTTATTTATCCTAGAGTTGTAGGTCAGTCTATTGGTTTGCCAGCCCTTTTTCACGCTTAGTACTGCTAGTATTGGAGGCAATCTCTTTGGCTTACTTGGGATGATATTCTTTACACCCATATTTGCTGTTATCTATCGATTGGTTAAAGAATTTGTCGTTGCAAAGGAAAATCAGGTAGATTGAGAAAGACTGAATTTAATAAGATATACTAAGAAGAGAGTGAAAGATTCTCTTCTCTTTTTATTTCTAAATGACTTGCTCTTGTTCTGTTGCGAAAAATTTATGAATTCATAATAGCCCATTTTAATCTCTATGCGGATTGGCCATGTAATATGGGCACAAATTAGTATAGTTTAGTTAATTATAGACTAGCTCTGTACTGTAAAAAAACAGTTGGTCTTATCAAATATTGCTAGCAATTGATTGAGAATAAATGATAAGTTTGATAAGGTTGGAAAAACCTTTATAATGATTTGCTACAAAAAGTTATTTGACATCAAAAAGCCTTGAAATCAAGGCTTTTTCCTGTTGTTTAGATGCCCCTGCATGAATTTGTAAGAACTTTTCATATTGAAAAATAAACAAAAAGTGTTGAAATATAGCTGATTTTTAGGGAAATACTTTTAGGTGTTTTTCAATGTCAGGATTTAAAAAAATGGGGCAAAAGTGGGGCAAAAACGAATGACTCACATTTGGTTTGAAAACCTATAATACCTAATGATTATGCCATACTAGATATATAGTGTTGTTATAAATAAATGTCAGTGCGAGTTCAAATCGGAGGATAAAATGGAAAAAAACAAATTAATGAAAAAGCCTTGGTTCCCAAAAGCTTTTTTTAATGTTATAAACTCATTAAAAATATCCCCCAGTTAGATTTGGAATATTTTTTTATTCTGTGTCATATAAAAAAATAAATAAAATGAATGGTTATAGCTAGAGCTAAAATGGTTGTTATACTCACTACTATTATAGGATTAGAAGCAAAGATTAAAGAGAGAATCAAAGGCGACCAGATAGAGTGTCGCTTGGACACAGTAGTAACTTTTCGAATAGCGAAGATAGTGTTTGTTATGGGGCCCATTTACTAGGACAGCGACTTGAAAGAGGCCAAATCCGATATAAGAGAAGCTGGTTGCAAAGAGACGATTAGCTTCAGGATTCAGAAGAAAAACTCATCGATACAGTCATCATCATAAGCCCAATGAAAAATAGGATAGTGACTGTAAATTAGAAATAGCCCCTTTTGATTAGATTTTTTTCATCAATAGCATGGTCGAATTGACCAAAAATAAAAACAAGAACAGAGAAATCATAATAATGAAATAAAGAACCGAATAAATCGAGAAATTCTCGATTGTAAAGAAGTTAGCTAGCTCCGTAATCATCTCTCCAAACATAATAATGACAAGAAGGGAGATGCGCTCGATTAAATGGGGGAGATTTACCTGGTAATGCTTATCTTTATTAAGCAAGATACTTGGCATAATAAATGTTAGCAGAATACTAGCAAATAAGACAGAGACTCCAACGTAAATAGGAAGAAGAGTCGCTAAATAGACTCCTAAACTTCCTAGACCTGTTATCCATAGAAAACCTTTGATACTTTCCCGATGAACATCATCGGTTGATTTTCTAAAAAATTCAACCAAATATTGAAAAAATAAGGTAAGGGTTAATGTACCAATAGCCCAACAGAGATAATGAAAATATTGTTGCCAATCAGGTCCAATCATATTGGCTATAAAGAGTAAAAATTCCCATTTTGATAAACATGATTACTATGTTAAATAAAGAGTTCTTTCCATAGCGATTGGTATAATCGGTTTGAATCATCCAGGAATCGATGAGAAGCAAAGAAGCAATGAAAAAATCAAGGAAAGAATTCCAAGTCAAAATACCGTTATGAAGATGGTCAATTAAAGTAGTTACTTTTGAAATTGCAAAAAAACAAAAAAACTAGGTCATAAAAAAAGTTCTGAAAAATTCTACACGTTTATGTTTAATAAGAGTTGTCATATTAATACCTTTCTATTTTAGAAATACAATTCATTATAACAGAAAATGGTAATGAGAGAAAAGGATATGCTTAAATAATTTCATGTGGCGCGAATTGTCAAAATCTTGGAGCACATTTACCTCATGTACCAGATTACAGGCGGAGTGTTTGATGATTGATAATGAAGTACGTGTATTCTGAGGCAAAAGATTTCGAGACTCCATTACGTAACTCCCATCTATAAATAAAAAATGATAGTTTCATCATAGCAAATCTAAAGAAACACGCTAAAAAGCAACCCTGACGAGTTGCTTAAAATCCTATTAAAAATTAACTGTGTCAGGATCATTCTGAGTTTTGGTGCCTTGAATCTTATCCAAGACTGCCATATCTTCCTCTGATAAGTCGAAGTCGAAGATATCCAAGTTACCTTTTATATTTTTAGGTGTCACAGACTTAGGTAGTGGCAAGAAACCTTTTTGGAGGCTCCAACGCAGAGCAATTTGTGCCACAGATTTACCGTTACGTTCAGCCACTGCTTCAACATCTTCTATTTCCAAAAAAATGCTACCTGTACCTAGTGGACTATAGGCTTCAAGAAGGATATCGCGCTCTTGGCAATAGTCAACTAAGTCTTCTTGGTCACAACCTGGAGCCAAGAGGATTTGATTGACATGTGGAACAATTTTAGCTGTTTCAAAAAGAGCTTCTAGGTGATGTTGCATAAAGTTTGACACACCGATAGCACGCACCTTACCTTCTTTGTAGGCTTCTTCCATAGCCTTCCATGCACCCGCATTGCCAGCCTTCCAAGCATCATTCTCACGAAGCGCCTTTGGATTAGGCCAATGGATAAGCAAAAGATCCAAATAATCCACACCAAGTCTTTCGAGAGACTCATCGATAGAAGTCTTAGCCAACTCGTAATCGTGCTTATCATTCCAAAGTTTGGTGGTTAGGAAAATATCCTCACGTGCCAAATCACTATCAGCAATCGCCTTACCTACGGAAACCTCGTTACCGTAAATTTGTGCGGTATCAATATGTGTGTAACCCGCCTTAAGTGCGAAGCTAACGCTGTTATAGGCTTCTTCGCCTTCAGCAATTTGCCAAGTTCCAAAACCAATTTTAGGAATAGCAACCCCATTTGCAAGTGTATATGTTTCCATGATTTTCACCTTTTCTTTTTTTAATAGTACTATCTTAAAAAAGATAAGACAAAAATGCAAAGATTTGCTACGGCTATTATTATGAATAGTTCCTTACTTCTTTTTCCTATGTTCGTAACAGCATTTGGAGATATTATTACTTGGGAAGAGAATGAATTTGTTGGTATTGTAAAATATAACCTTCAAGACTGCGACATTATTATAAAGAGCTTGAAATATTTCCTTCAGTATTTAGATAACTCATATGTGACTGATAACTTTGAACTGGATTTATATAGACAGGCTGTGTTAAAACATGGTCCCTTGTCATATAACCAATGTTTCGGTTTTGTCCCGCTCTTGGCATTAGGAGGCTTTAAAGATGTGGATTACATGGATAAAGTAAAAGTCCTGGAACACATTTATCTCATGTACCAACTCACAGGCGGAGTGTTTGATGATTGATAATGAAGAATAAGATTTTACAATAGAAAAGCGAGGATATCCTCGCTTTTTTTATTTAATCTAATAGCTCCTTATTTTCAATTAAGAGCTCTAGTGGAGATTTTTCTCTTGCTTCAATAAAACCAGGTTCATATTGGGTATGAAGTGTTCTTTTCTGAGAAGTTGGGTCGATATACAACTCTTTTCCATCTTCTGTGTATAGTTGGTTGCCTCTTGTTAGGTAAAGTAAATCCTCTAAGTACTGTCCATCAGTATGTAGGAAATGCTCGATGTATTTGACAGCTTTTAAGATTTCACTTACTTTATCAGAGTATTCATTAGATTCAAGAACACTCTTTTCTAACTCAATCTCTTTGCTCGTTCCAAAGAGTTGGGTTGGAGTTGCATTAAAATATTCCGCTATCTTATCCAAATTTGCAAAGGTAGGATAGCTTTTTTGTTTTTCGTAATCAGAGATGGACTGTTTACCGATTCCTAATTACCTCAGTCTCTTCAGTCTGTTAATTTTTTTTCGAAAATTTCTCTTTAATACTAGCTTTCAATTTATCAAATTTTTCACGACGAGCTTCTTTTTTATCCGCAATTAAGCGAGCTTTAGCTTGATGCTCTAAATCTTCTTGAATTTTGAGAGCTGACTCTATCTCTGCCGCAACAGTAGCGACATCCCATCTAGCAATGTCAACCTGATACTTTTCAAAAATAGCATTTAAAACAGATTCATCATTTTCTTGTACAAGTGCAATAATAGCTACTTCGCCATTAGTCAACTTTTTACTAACGGTTGTAATTAATGCCGAATTGATCAATTCTTTGTCTGAACCAACGGAGGCGCCAATTGCTCCACCAGTAGCAAAACCAAAGAGAACACCTAGTGGTCCACCTAAAATTCCGATTAAACTACCAATTAATCCGCCTTCGAAATAATCATCTCCTAGGGAATTCATCAAATCAAAGCTATCTTTGACGTTAACAACACCATTTTCAGCTTTTACAATTGAAGCCTGAGCTAATTTTGTATTTTCAGTTTGAACAAACTGTTTTAATTCTGAAAAGCCTAAAAGGACTATACTGTAAGTGATAAAACAAAACAGGAGGATAGTCCAAATGAGCCACTTACATTAGTCCTGTGAAATACAGAACTAAATCCTTCACTTAAATTACTTGTCTAACTTTTTGGGGTAAGTACCAACAGTGCTTTTTTTTTTTTTGTTGAAATCGCAAAGAATCTAAGCTTTCTTTTTGCAGATAACATTCGCTCTTTTATTTTCAGTATGATTGAGTCGATGCCCCGTTCTCGACCGGTTATTATTGCAACTTATCGAATGCTAGAGCACTATGCCATCACTTTTTGGAAGAATACTTAGAGCAATTCTACGTAGAATGGAATGCGAAAAAGTGATAATTAAAGAGACGAAAAAGCTGAGAATATGATTTCCCAGCTTTTTTGAATGCGATAGAAATAGCAACTAGACTATTTACGAAAGGCCTCAATAATGTAGGTGAAGCCAGTAACTAAAAATGAAAAGGCAATGACATAAACGACAAAGACACCTGTAGCCACTGGATTGAACAGAATCACTAGACCTAGTAAAAATTCAAGCAAGGCTACCCACATGATATTGCTACCAATAATAGGGAAAATCAATCTTAGACGATTGCCTTTAAAGAAAGCAATAATGGCTTCTACAATTAACCAAATTCCTACAATGGTCGGAATGACGACCGGCAGGGTCACAAAGCCATAAGCAACGAGGTAAAGAGCTAAGAGAAGACTAACAAATCCTTGGAAAAGATAAACAGGTGAGCGAAGCTCTTTTGGTGCAGAGAAATAGCCTAAAAATAGTCGCTATAGAAGAAACCAGTAAACCAAATGAAATCCACCAGCTGTAAGCAACAAGATTAGCTACTGGGTTTGTAAATAGGAAAAGTCCTAAAAGGACAAAAACAACTCCTGCAAGGAATAGCAGTAAACGATTAGAAAATTTCATTTCAATACCCCCTATATATAGTTTGCTAATAAAACTATTGTACTTATTTTTATAGAAAATGTCAATAAAATAAATAAACAATTTGGAAGTTTCAGTCTGACTTACAAAAAGAAAAGGAGTTTTCACTCCTTTTCACAGATTGAAGACAAAGTCCTTATAAAAGTGTCTTCTAAAGATTTTAACTTCAATCTGAAGCGAGGTTATCCTCGCTTTTTCTATTTATCAAACAATTCCTTATTTTCAATTAAGAGTTCTAGTGGAGATTTATCCCTTGCTTCAATAAAACCAGGTTCATATTGGTTATGAAGTGTTCTTTTCTGAGAAGTTGGATCAATATACAACTCATCTCCATCTTCTGTGTATAGTTGGTTGCCTCTTGTTAGGTAAAGTAAATCCTTTAAGTACTGTCCATCAGTATGTAGGAAATGCTCGATGTATTTGACAGCTTTTAAGATTTCACTTACTTTATCAGAGTATTCATTAGATTCAAGAACACTCTTTTCTAACTCAATCTCTTTACTCGTTCCAAAGAGTTGGGTTGGAGTTGCATTAAAATATTCCGCTATCTTATCCAAATTTGCAAAGGTAGGATAGCTTTTTTGTTTTTCATAATCAGAGATGTCTGGAAAGATTGCTCATAAAAAAAATGTGGGGCAAATGATGGGGCAAATCAGTTATAGACAAGCAAAAAAGCCTTATAAATAAAGGCTTTTTCCTGTTGATTTAGATGCCCCCTACAGGGCTCGAACCTGTGACCCATAGATTAAGAGTCTACTGCTCTACCAACTGAGCTAAGGAGGCAAATAAAAAGCTGTATTGGTGCCGAAACTTCACGGTTTGTATTGAACCCGCGCAATTAAGCAGGTGGGCAACTCGCTCTAACTGAAGCTGTTTCCGTGTGAGACGGCCTACATGCTGTTAGAAGACTTTTTGTTTCCCTAATAATACAAAAAAATAGTCGGTCAACACTTAAATGTGAAGTCGTACACCACAGCGTTTCTATGATTATATGATACCACTTTTTCAAAAAAATCAAGGGAAAAATTAAAAAAAATTTTTGAAAAAGGATTTCATAAGTTTCGTAATTTATCAATGGTTTCCTTGCGTTGAGCCAGGGCACGTTCGTATTTTCCACTATCTTCTGGTGAGAAGTAGCTATGGTTGCGAATTTTTTCTGGCAAGTACTCTTGTTTGACCCAGTGACCTGGGTAGTTATGTGGATAGAGGTAGTTTTGGGCATTGACTAATTCCTTGCTACCACTATAGTGGCCATCTCGCAGGTGACGTGGGATTGGTAGGTGACCTGAGGTTTTAAGGTCAGACAGAGCCTTGTCCATAGCTACATAGGCTGAGTTGGATTTTGGAGAAAGGGCCAAATCAATCACAACATTGGCAATGAGGATGCGGGCTTCGGGGAAACCGATCCTCTGTGCTGCATCCAGAGCAGTCACGGTATGAATCTGGGCTTCGGGATTGGCCAAACCGATATCTTCATAAGCAATCACAGTCAAACGACGAGCTAGGCTAGGAAGGTCACCGGCCTCTATCAAGCGAGCAGCATAGTGGAGACTAGCGTCCACATCTGATCCGCGAATAGACTTTTGAAGGGCAGATAGAACATCATAGTGCCCGTCTCCATCCTTGTCCATAGTAATGTAACTCCGTTGCAGACTATTTTCCATGATGTCAAGCGTGATATGACGTATACCTTTGTCATTAGCTGGAGTGGAGAGAACTGCCAAATCCAGCGAGTTAAAGGCAGAACGGAGATCACCGTTGGTAGATGTTGCGATAAAATCAAGGGCATCATCATCTAACTCAACAGGGAAATCAAAGCCTCGTTCAGGGTCAGTCAGGGCGATTTGAATGGCCTCTTTGACATCTTGGTTAGACAAGGGTTCCAACTCAAAAATCTGAACACGGCTACGAATGGCTGGCGTGACAGAAAAGAAAGGATTTTCAGTCGTCGCTCCAATCATAATGACCAGTCCACTTTCCAAGAGAGGCAAGAGGAAGTCTTGTTTAGTCTTGTCAAGACGATGAATCTCGTCCAGTAGCAGTACAAGGCCACCTGAGAATTTAGCTTCTTCAGCAATTTCTTGGAGACGTTTTTTACTATCAACAGTTGCATTGAAGGTTCGAAAGGCATATTTGGTCGTTCCAGCGATGGCCGAAGCGATACTGGTTTTTCCGATACCCGGAGGCCCATAGAGAATCATGGAAGACAGGCGGTTAGCCTCTACCATGCGGCGGATGATTTTTCCTGGGCCTACCAGATGCTCTTGACCGATGACCTGGTCGATGGTTTTGGGGCGCATACGAAGCGCGAGATTGTCTGGCATAGCAGTCCTTTCTAACATGGATTTTCTGATACGAATGTGGTAATATGGTAGTATCTATTTTAGCATATTTCCGAGTATTCGGGGTGATTTAAGAGTCGTATAGAAAGAGGACAACATGGCAACATACGGATTTTTAGATGTTTTACAAGAAGAGTTGGACAAGAACTTTCCTTTTGACTATGAGATTAGCTGGGACAAACGCAATCATGCAGTTGAAGTGAGTTTTCTGCTAGAGGCGCAAATCCTGCAGGAGTGGAGATGCTAGATGAGGATGGAGAGGTGTCATCAGACGATATCCTCTTTGAAGAAGCGGTGCTTTTTTATAACCCTGCCAAGTCAACAGTTAATGCAGAAGAGTATCTCACAGTCATCCCTTATCTGCCGAAGAAAGGTTTTTCTCGTGAATTTTTAGCTTATTTTGCACTATTCCTCAAAGATACTGCAGAGGTTGGACTAGATGCCCTCATGGACTTTTTGGAAGACCCAGAAGCAGAAGAATTCGTCATGGAATGGAACCAAGAAGTCTTTGAAGAAGGAAAAGTTGGCTTGGAAGAAGGAGAATTTTATCCTTATCCGAGATATTAGGAGTCTAGAAAAAGGTGACGTCAATGAATTTTAATAAAATAAAAATCAAAAAAGATTATTTACCATTTAATAATAAAATGATTGAACTGCCTATTGAGGACTGTCATAATCTTATATTTGCTAGAAATGGAACTGGAAAGACAACAATTGCTAGAGAAATTTATGAGAATCGTGATAAGGAATCAAGGGAAGACGAAAAGTATAGTATTTTTTTAATGATACTACTCCAGTTGACATTAACGAAAAAAAGAATATATTTATGTTTTTTTGGATATGACTTTTTTTGTTAATTTTAATGTTGAAAAATCCACTAATTTATGCAACTAATGATATTAATGATATAAAAGAAGATATAGAAAATATTAATAAGGAAATTGAACTTTTAGCAAGACAGATAGCACGATTTGGAGGAAGTAACAATAATCCTGATGATACCATTGCTAGAAGATTGTATGATTTTTGGAATAACTAGTGCTAAGTTTGACTCAAAACGCAAAAGAAACATTTGTTGAAAAAAAGGAGAATTAGGCTTTTTGAAAAGAATTGGTTAACTCTGATTTGTATAAAAGTCTGATGGTTCAACATCGAAAAAGGTAATGGGGAGTTTAAATACCAACGGACTTTGTTCGATATTGTGCGTAATGATAGAGAAAAAAAGAGACAATTAAGTTATTGATTGATTTTCCTAATTTTTTTGAATTAAAAGAGAAGGTGGATTCTTTTTGAAAGAAGGTTGCAAGAATCCCACACTGAATTGAATAAAAATTGTAGAATCAGAACGTGAACCAACAGAGGGATTTCTTGATAAAATTAACTATTATGCATCCAGAATTTTCTATTCAAAAGAGAGATTAGAGTTTACAAAGAGTAGAGATAAATTGTATGAAGTAAAAGTCTAGAGGTAAAAAAATTAGACAATTTAAATCAGCTATCTACAGCTGAACAGAACATTGTCAATCTCATTTACTTTTTTTCACGTATTCTATATGAGATCGAAGTTAATCATGTAACACAAAAAGGTTTTAATTGTTTTAGATGACCCTATTGCAAGTACGGATTTTGAAAAATAAAATAGGCATATATTCTTTTTTTAAGAGAACAGATTAAGATTCTATCGAAAAAAATAAATAACTTTACTTGTCTTATTTTTTTACCCATGATGAAGAGGTTTATTACCATTTTAATAAATTATTTAGCGACTTAAAATTAAACATCAAACGATATGAATTGACACATGAAAAACGGTTTGATGCAAATTAATTCGGAAAAATAATTTCTACTCTAAACATATAATTGATATATATCTATTTGCTTTTAGGATATAAAAAAAGAGTTGCAATTTTACATTGGGAATGTGATGCGAAAGGTATTGGAAGGTTATTCAACTTTTAATTATTGTATGGGTATGGAGGAACTATCAACTTCAGTAGAAATTAAGAATGAGTTATCTACACAGGAAGAAAAAAAGAACTGTTTGATAATTTCTTATATAGATTGTTATTAAATTCTGAAAGTCATCAAAGTGACAATTCTAAGAAAAACAGAACATAATAAAGTTGATTATTTTTTTCTAAACAAGAAAAAGCAAAAATACAGCTAAAATTGTAATTTCATTGCTTTTATCGATTAAATCCATTATATGTTGAAAGACATATTGCAGATTTTGTCGAAATGAGTGAAGACTTAAAAGCAATTCAAAAAAAGAAAAAGAAAAACAAAGAAAAATAGAATTGCAAAAATATAATAGAGATATAATGAATAGAGAGAAAGGAATTAAAAGAACTACAGGAGAAAAGCAAGAGGAAATTAAGGAAGAAAAATTCAAAATAGAAGAAGAAAAGGGGAACCTTGAGGAAGAACTCAAAGAACTCAAAAAATGTTATTTAATGGAATTTGCTAATGACAACTGGCGAGAGAAATTAAAGGAAAATATTGATTGTTGGCTGAGTATATAGAGGAATAATACATGGACAAATGGCAAGAGTTAAAAGTTACAGTGAAGCGTGAGGGAGAGGAATTAGTTTCCAATCTCTTGATTGAGTTAGGCGCCCAGGGTGTCGCAATCGAAGACAGTATGGACTATGTGGGAAATGTCGACCGCTTCGGTGAGATTTTTCCTGATGTCGAGCAGCAAGAAGAAATCGTGGTGACAGCCTACTATCCTGAAACGATTGATGTAGCAATGGTTGAGGCAGATTTGCAGGCTCGCTTAGCAGAATTGACAGACTTTATGGATTTGGGAGAGGTCAAGATTGGGACGACTGCCTTGGCTGAGGAAGACTGGGCAGACAACTGGAAGAAATACTATGAACCAACTCGCATTACTCATGACTTGACCATTGTGCCATCATGGACGGACTATGAAGCAACAGCGGGAGAAAAGATTATCAAGCTGGACCCTGGCATGGCCTTTGGGACTGGAACACACCCGACGACTAAGATGAGTCTTTTTGCCTTGGAGCAGGTTCTTCGTGGTGGCGAAACAGTGCTAGATGTAGGGACTGGTTCAGGAGTTCTTTCTATTGCTAGCTCACTCCTAGGTGCCAAGGAAATCTTCGCCTATGACTTGGATGATGTGGCAGTTCGCGTTGCTCAGGAGAATATTGAGCTCAATCCTGGCATGGAAAACATCCATGTGGCACCAGGCGATTTGCTTAAAGGCGTGGAGATTGAGGCAGACATCATCGTGGCCAACATCTTGGCGGATATCCTCATTCATCTGACGGATGATGCTTATCGCTTGGTCAAGGATGAGGGATACCTGATCATGAGTGGCATTATTAAGGACAAGTGGAACATGGTGCGTGAGTCAGCAGAAGCAGCTGGATTTTTCCTTGAAACCCACATGATTCAAGGGGAATGGAATGCCTGTGTCTTCAAAAAAACTAAGGATATCTCTGGTGTGATTGGAGGCTAGCATGCAACAGTATTTTGTAAAAGGTTTGGCTAGCTCCCCAGTCACGATTGAGGATAAGGAAACCAGCAAGCACATGTTTCAGGTCATGCGCTTGAAAGAAGATGACCAGGTAACCCTAGTCTTTGATGATGGCATCAAGCGTTTGGCACGCGTGATAAATGTAGAGGCGCGTCAGTTTGAGCTGGTTGAGGAATTGGCTGACAATGTGGAACTGCCAGTCCAAGTGACCATCGCATCAGGCTTTCCCAAGGGAGATAAGCTAGAGTTCATCACTCAAAAAGTGACAGAACTGGGTGCTAGTCAGATTTGGGCTTTTCCTGCAGACTGGTCAGTCGCCAAGTGGGATGGCAAGAAATTGGGTAAAAAAGTTGAGAAACTAGAAAAAATTGCCCTTGGAGCAGCAGAACAAAGCAAGCGGAATTTGGTACCGAGCATAAAGCTGTTTGAGAGAAAATCAGACTTCTTAGCACAACTTGATCAGTTTGATCGTGTCGTGGTTGCTTATGAAGAGTCAGCCAAAGAAGGAGAATCAGCTGCGCTTATCCAAGCTGTTGCTGGGTTAGAAAAGGGAGCTAAACTGCTCTTTATCTTTGGTCCAGAAGGTGGTTTATCCCCTGCAGAAATTGAAAGTTTTACAGCTAAAGGAGCCATTCTTGCAGGACTTGGCCCTCGCATCCTACGAGCAGAAACAGCACCACTTTTACGCCTTATCTGCCATAAGTGTTTTTGCTTGAATTGGAAAAAAATAAGAGACTATGAAAAAAATCACCTAGAAAAGGTGATTTTTTTTGTTATGATAAAAGCTTACTCAAATTTTTCCTTTATTGGCTTCATTTGAAGCCTTCATGCTAATTTGTAAAAGGTTGGCGAGATTTTTCATTATCAAGGCTAGCATCTCCGTTGCTATCAACTTTTTATCGCTAGATAATGTGGATTTCGATCAAGATAGTCCATTCCTTCTAAATCTACGTAATTGTCTGCTTTAAAAATCGAGAGCGGCCAATTGATATACAAAACGAATATTCATGGCTTTAGCATAGTCTGTTTCAAGAACCTTTTGTTGTTCTTCCACCAGTCCTTGAAAGAATTCGAAACTGGCTGTGTGATAAGAGGCTTTCACTTCGTATTGGTAGGTGTCTACAGCTGGGGACATAAATTTCAAATAAAACCATGTCACCTTCTACTTTATAATCTTCAAGAGTATAGGCTCCGGCTTTTTCCTAGAGCATTGGTGTTGACCTTGAAAAACATAGGGGCGTAAACTTTGAGTGGGTATTTTTCTCCTTTATACTCAAAGACCGTATCATTTGAAAAAAATTCGGACGGATTTTAGTTAACTCAGGGACTAAATATTCGTTCCAAACCTTATCAAATAGCTCTTCTTGATTGCTAGCCCCCGCTGCTTTCACAACTAGGTCAAGATTTTCTTGATTGACAAAGACGGCATCCACTAATTTGAGGGCTGTTTGAACCTTAGGATCCAAAATTTCCTTTTTCTTTTTTTCAAGATTCTCAGCTGCATCTTTAGTACGGTCTAAAGTTTTATTAAATTGACTGCCACTGTTGGTTTCAACAAAGGTTCTCTCATAGTTCGTAGGTTCAACTTTGGCATTCCAATCAAATGAAGCAGCAGGACCAGTGACATCTTTCTTATGGTATGTGGAAGTCTGATTGTTTGAATTATTTGTAGAACTAGTAGATGGCTTTGATGAGCAAGCGCCAAGGGCCAAAGCTAGTGATGTCACACAAGCTAGGCAACAAAGTCTAAACGATTTTTTCATACATTTCTCCTTTAAGTAATGCTTGTTATTCACTGTCTATTATATCATGACTTTTAGGATTACAATGCTTTAAAATGAATTAGACAGGGATTCTACGTGAGCGAGGGAACAGTCATATCAGTCTTTTATGATATACTATATGGGAACTATGATTAGTTATTTAATTGAATGTTATAAATAAGGAGAAGGTTATGAAAAAACGCATATTTCTCACAATGGTACTTTTAGGAGGATTGATCATGATAGGATTGGCAGGGTGCGGAGAAAATAAGAACAGTCGAGAATGGATTGAGAACAAAGTCTCTGAGGTTAGTCGCGTTTATCCAACCGAGGATTTGTTTGACTTGTTTAAGCAATTTCCGGAAGGGTTTAATATTACTCAAACATTTTATAAGGATTCGCTCAGAACAGTAGTGTCCTTAGATGGAGATGAAGAAAGTCAAACAATAAAAGGAAAGATAGAGACTATACAAATCTCTACTAATCCATATAAAGAAGAAGTGAAGGACCATGTTGATGTAGAATATAAAGATGATGAATTTATATTTTTCTAACAATGAAGTAGCGGAAAAAAATTTGGAGTTATAAAGGTTTTCTGTTCCAAAAATTAAGTTTGAATAGAGATATTTTATCTCAAATGAAGCTTGAAAAAGTTTCAATATTTTTTTCAAATCGCAATGTGTTTGAAATCTATTATATTAGTGATGACTCTACGATAAATAATTTCCTTAATTCAAATGGAGAACACATGTTATCAATAAGTGGAGCGGAATCTTATAATAATACAAAAGGTTATCGATTGAATGTTAATATTGCTTTTAAGGATAACCCAAATGATGGAATGAGTGAGATAGTTTCAAGTTGGATAGATGATAGAAATAGTGTTTCTAATTAATTTGCTAACATTTAAAACATCCTGATTGACCTGATTATAAATAAGGAGCATGCGAAAGAATGAGTGAAAACGAATCAGTTAACAGTGGGATCGCTACTTTAGATGTGTCTAATCTGACTTACGAATTTGAATAAGATGCAAGGGGAAATTGCTTTTATGGTATATTATAAGGGAACTACGGTTAACTGTTTTATTGAATATCAAAAATAAGGAGAAGGTTATGAAAAAACGCATATTTCTCACAATGGTACTTTTAGGAGGAATGATCATAATAGGATTGGCAGGATGTGGAGAAAATAAGAACAGCCGAGAATGGATTGAGAATAAAGTCTCTGAGGTCAGTCGCGTTTATCCAACTGAAAATCTCTTTGATTTGTTTAAGCAATTTCCGGAGGGATTTGAGATTGAGCAGGTTTATTTTAAAGAGAAGAGTGATGGACCAGATGATTTCATTACGGAAATTAAACTGAAAGGTGATGCAACATCGCATACAATAACGGGTACTCTTGCTAAAATTCCAGCGAAGGATGATGCACCAAAGAGCGATGAAGTGGTAGTAAGTGTTCAATATGTAGACAACAAATTTATTTTTTTCTGATGAAGAAACCGCTAAAAAAATATGGAAGTTTGATGGATTTTTTTGTTTCAAAAAAACTTGATATAGATAAAGAATTTTTAAGCAAATTATCATTAAAAAAACAAACATTTTAACGGAAACAATGGTTCTTTTGATATAGATTATATTATTAAAAAAACACAACGATTAACCAATATTTTTAATAAACAGCAACAAGCTGAAACAGTGCTAGGATTTGGAAGCTCTTTTGCAGAGTAATGATTATTATTACTATTCTGTAGTTGTTGATTACAAAGACGGTTATTATTTTAGAGAAACAGTGTCTAATGGAGAATTAAATAATGGTGAGTAGTGGAATTCCAACTTTGGATGCGTCGAATCTAACTTACGAATTTGAACAAGATGCAAGGAAATGTTGCTTTTATGGTATACTATAAGGGAACTATGATTAGTTGTTTAATTGAATCTTATAAATAAGGAGAAGGTTATGAAAAAACGCATATTTCTCACAATGGTACTTTTAGGAGGATTGATAATGATAGGATTGGCAGGATGTGGAGAAAATAAGAACAGCCGAGAATGGATTGAGAATAAAGTCTCTGAGGTCAGTCGTGTCTATCCAACTGAAAATCTCTTTGACTTGTTTAAGCAATTTCCGGAGGGATTTAAAGTAAATCAAGTGTATATAAAACGTGGAACCTATCTTATCGAAATCACTTTACAAGGGGATAGTAGCAATCAAACGATTTCTGGAGTTCTAACTAAGACACGTGCTTCTGAAGATATTACTGAAAAGCCCGAAGAAACTATAAAAGTAGATTATATTAACGGGGAATTTATCTTTTCTGATGAGAAGAAGGCGAAAGAACTGTGGCCTTTTGATGGATTTTTATTTCAAAAGCTAATAATTGATCACTCTTTTCTGTCTTCGTTATCTATGAAAGCCAAAAAGTTACAATGGGAACAATGGAGCTTTTTGATATTGATTATTTAGTTCGAAATCAAACTATTAATCAGTATTTTAAAAAAGATGAAAATGAACAAGCTACATTAGGTTTTGGAAGCTCATATCGAAAAGACGATTATTACTATTATTCTATAACTGTTCACTATGATAATGTTTATACATTTATAGAAACGGTATCAAATTAAAAAGGAAATAAAATGAAAGATGAAAAATATGTGAACAGTGGAATTGCTACTCTAGATGCAGCAAATTTGACTTATGAGTTTGAAAAAGGGAGAGCTGAACGTCCTGAATTTGCATTTCCAGATATTTCTGCTCAAGAGCGAGTGAAAGATGCACAAAGAAGGAAGGTTATACCTGATAATCTAGAATATCTTGATGATTTCAGAGATGCATTAACTGGGACTAGTGGGACAGCCTTTTTAGATAAAAATAGTGGAGAGGTGATTATTGCCTACACTGGTACGAATCCTAGCACCGACTTTCCTACAGATTTTAAGACGGATATTATAAGTATTGGGTTGGCAAGAGGTTATCATTATGATGAAGCTTTCAAATTTTATGAGAGGATTCGACAGAGATACGGGGATAATATTACCCCTAACTGGACATTCTTTAGGAGGGAATGTCGCTCAGAGGGTGGCCTTAGAGTATAACGCTCCCCGTACTGTGGTATATAACTCAGCGCCTCTCTATTTAGAGAGTCTTATCGGGCCAAAAGAAAGAATTTCAGATTATCTGACTCCTTGGGATTCGGCAAGGGAGAAGATAATCAATAAACAAAAGACATTCACAGGTCAAGTAGTACGAATCCGTACTCAAGATGATTTTCTTAACAATACTTCTATGCCTCTTTTGGGAGTATATTTGGGAGAAGATTATCTGCTTAAAAATTCTGGTGGACACAGCCTTGATCCGGATATTACGGATGATAAAAATCAAATTAACCAAATCAAGGATATTTTGGAAAATCAGAGTCCAGAGAAGATGACTGGACTTGAAAAGAAGAACTATGAGACCCTGAAGAAATTACAAGGTGTCAAAAATGGACTTCTAAAGCAGTTGAATACTCAATTTTTATCAGATGGTAGTATAAGTAGCCATGAGATGTTTTTCTTGGATAGCGTCCAAGCAACAGCTGTTGCGACAGCAATGACAGAGAGTGTCAGCAACGGACACAGTGAGATTGAGGCAGTGGCGAAAAAAGCAGTTGCGGATGCTGAAACACTCTACGATAAAAGTAAGGAAGTTCCTTGGTTTGTAACAGAGTTAACTTATGATGAGATAGAGGATGTCTATGCAGAAGCTGGTGTAACGTACGATAGTATTGTAGGGGAGACTCAGAGACATTTTGATAAAAAAGTAAGTAAATCATCTGCGATTGTAAAGCATTTACGGATTTGGAAACCAACATTCAGAAAGGTGTTGAGCAGGCGGTTGAAGGAGACGAAAGCTTGGCAAGGGATATTAATCAATGGACAAACTAGAAGAAATCCAAGTGAAAATAAAAAAGCAAGAAGAGGGACTTTGGACCTTGGAGGATGACTATAGAACGGCTAAGAAGAAACTAGAAGAATCCTATGAAAGTTTAGATCATAATCGTTCTCAGCTGACTAGATTATATGAGGAATTTGAGAACATCGCTTATGATTTTGGTAGACAGAATTCTGGAGATGAGAGAGAGCGCCACCAATTTTTGATGTTATTAGAATCTTATTCAAGTGAGACGAGTGGTGAATATCTTCGTCAATATGCTAAAATAGAGGCAAAAGATGAAGAATTGCAGACTCAGTACCGAAAAGAGCGCTCTCGCTTAGAGAAAGAGTTAGAAGAGAGTTATAGTCAAAGAAAAGACCTATATGAGTTAGAAAGGGAGCAGAAAAAATGCTAGTGGATTTAGTCATAGATGCTTTGATTGGCCCCATGTCAGAATCAGCCAGACGAGAAATCAAAAAAACATTGGAAAGAGCAGCTATCAAAGCATTTTGCGCTCCTCCGATAATATCAGGTAGAAAGGATATTGTAGATAAGTACGATGAGGAGATAGGGATTCTTGCTATGACAAATAAGACAGCTGTAACGACTTTAGCAGCACAAATGGATAGCTCAATTAATGGTTTAGGACAAAAAGCAATTAGCGAGGCTGTTAGTAAAAATAGTACATCTTTTGAAGATTTAAATCCGAAGTAGAAAAAATAGTGTTTTAATTATTCCCTGTTCCTTTCCAATTTTTCCAAATATTCCTAGTCTTGAAGAAAGATTATTTTCACTAACAAAAAAATGACTCTGGAAATTGAAATCGTAGAGATGATAAAAGAGGTTGGATTATTTTCCAACCTCATTTTTTGATCTTAATGGAATTGCATACCACCATCGACGATAATGGTTTGACCTGTAATGTAGTTTGAATCTGGTCCAGCAAGGAAGCTAACCGCTGCAGCGACATCTTCTGGCTCAGATAGGCGTTTCAATGTAATATCTTTTGCGAATGTTTGCATACCCCATTCGTCGTCTTTTCCTGCATTTTTCCCAACTTCGTGAGCGATATCATACATCATTGGTGTTTTAACGATACCTGGAGCATACGCATTAACAGTGATACCTGAATCAGCTAAGTCACGTGCCAATGTTTGAGTAATACCACGAACAGCGAATTTTGTACCACCATAAACAGTCAAGTTTGGATTTCCAACAACACCTGCTTGAGAAGTAGCGTTGATGATTTTACCACCGTGACCAAGTGCTTTGAATTGAGCTTGAGCGACTTTGTGCTCCCCAGATTACCCCACCGACGTTAATAGCAAAGGTACGATTGAACTGTTCTTCTGTAATCGTATCTAGAGGTGTAGTCGGAGCGACTCCAGCGTTGTTTACCACAACGTTCAAGTCTCCGAAATGGTCTACAACTTTTTGGAAAAGTCTGCAGCAACCTCTGCTTGTTTAGACACATCAGCCACAACAGCTAAAGCATTCTCTGCTGACAATTCAGCAACTGCTTTTTTTCAGCTGTTTCAGCATTGTAGTCTAATACCCCAACCTTAAAACCATCTTGGACCAAGCGTTTTGCGATTGCAAAACCGATTCCTTGACCTGCACCTGTAACAATAGCTACTTTAGACATATGATTCCTCCTTTGGTATCCGTGATACCATTTCAACGTTCATAAAAGAACAGCAAAGGGTTATAAGTGAGTTGTGATAGACTTCTAAAAGAAGTCCTATCGCTTTTTAGTATATACCTTTGTGAAATTAGTGTCAAACAAAGACTGGTTTTTGGAAAAATGAATATTTTTCAAGATCAAAATAATCGAAAACTTTCCTGTGTGAGATTTAGAGTTAGAAAAATAAAACTATCGCGTAAAGGGGAAAGCGCACGATATTTTCCAAGCACTTTTCTTGAAACCCTTTCCTTCTTCTGATAGACTAATACATAGTTTGAAAAAAGGAGACTTAATATGAAAAAATTTGTTGCTGAATTAATCGGTACTTTTATGCTTGTGTTCATCGGAACAGGAGCTGTTGTTTTTGGAAATGGTGTTGAAGGTCTTGGACACCTTGGAATTGCTCTTGCCTTTGGTTTGGCAATCGTAGTCGCAGCTTTCTCAATCGGAACTGTTTCAGGTGCTCACTTGAACCCAGCTGTTTCTATCGCTATGTTTGTGAACAAACGTTTGTCATCTTCAGAGCTTGTAAACTACATCCTTGGTCAAGTAGTTGGTGCTTTCTTAGCATCTGTTTCTGTATTCTTCCTCTTGGCAAATTCAGGTATGTCAACTGCAAGTCTTGGTGAAAATGCCTTGGCAAACGGTGTAACTGTCTTTGGTGGTTTCTTGTTTGAAACAATCGCAACATTCTTGTTTGTTTTGGTGATCATGACTGTAACTTCAGCAAGCAAAGGGAATGGCGCAATCGCTGGTTTGGTGATCGGTTTGTCATTGACAGCTTTGATTCTAGCTGGCTTGAACATCACTGGACTTTCAGTAAACCCAGCTCGTAGCTTGGCTCCTGCTGTATTGGTAGGCATGCGCTCTTCAACAAGTTTGGATTTTCATCCTTGCACCAATCGTTGGTGGAGTTCT